>Ga0209251_1000130_pt1 | contig 69111 bp, 60 predicted proteins | sample SaaInlV_100m_DNA_6_FD_184665 | JGI IMG/M metagenome (GOLD analysis project Ga0209251, IMG submission 184665) | Marine microbial communities from expanding oxygen minimum zones in the Saanich Inlet - Saanich Inlet SI073_LV_10m_DNA (SPAdes) (version 2) | ecosystem: Environmental > Aquatic > Marine...
TTCACTGTATAGTCTTTGCCCTCCTTTAGAACGCTCTGGCGTAAAGACCTGATATCTCTTTTCCCACGTCCTGATTGTGTGGGGCTTGACGCCACAAGCTTTTGATATTACATTTATGCTAAATTTTTTTTTCATACTGATAATATCTTTAAATCATTTTTTGTTTAAATATTGTTTGTTTTTTAATTCTATAATTTTTAGTCAATATTTAATAATTTTTTACTATAAATAGTAAGGTTGTGACGGTTGTCTTACTATGAAGAATTTAAGGGTTTACTCACATGTGACGATGGGGTTAGTTTATATCAACCTTATCTGTACCTTCATTTTGTGTATTTTGTAAAATATGGAGATTAAACTTAAATAATTTAATAAACTCCTATCCAATCAATCTTCAAATGAAATTTTCCAACTTGTTTGTCTGAAATCATAAAACCAAACTGTTTGATTTCTTTAGGATCTAGTTGTGGAATATTAGTAAGAACCCTTCCACGGTAAGTTGGTAAGAACTCCTTGAACGGTAAAATGATTTCCTGCCAATCCTCATTATCTGCTTGGAAATAATGACGATAGGCGATTTGATTGATGTTGTTACCCAGTCGACATCTAAACTGGTAGGTTTTCCCATCACCCTTTACCCTCAGAATGAACCCTTCATACTTTTCGATTTCCCAATTTTTGTAATCAGTTCTAACAGAAGCAAAACCCCCACCGTAATTCGTTGAAACCTCTCCACCGAAGAGTAAGTAACCGTCTGAATGAAGTTTAACATTAGAGCGAGAGACTCCTCCCATTACATCGTCATTGACGACCATCCATCTACCAGATTTATCTGTATCTTCAAAATCTAGCAAAAGTTTAATCGGTTCCACTGATTGGGTTTCCATTGGTAGAGCAAAAAATAAAAATAAAAACATAAGTAGATAAGAATGAGGATGTAAACAGCGCATTTTTCCTAATTCTCTAATCATTTTTGTTTTAAATATTTTATTTATAAAAATAAATCATCATTTGGCTTATTTTATAAATATGTTAGTGATAAGATTGAAGATAATTTTAAGGAACAGAGATAATATTTGTTCCTTGAAAAAAGGTTAATCTCTTTCATTTATATATTACTCACTGGAACGATTTTCCTCAAACTTGAGGTGATGGGGTTTTCAATACCTTGTTTCAGGAACTAAGTGTAAAGTATTTTTACGGTACTTCCACCCCCACTCTCTAATTTCTTGATATTTTTTTATTATGTATTTTTTCATTTAATTCCCAGCATTATTTGTTTTATATCTAGATATGTAATTTTTGTAAATCTCTATTTTTTCTTATAGTTCTACAGAATTTATCACTCATTTTACTTATAAAATTTAATCTATTTTTATTGCTATCAGGACTAATATTTCTTGACATATTGATATTTCTAGTCGGGAAGATTTTATCTTTTTTTTAAGAGAAGATATTAACTTATTTAAAGTTTTTATATGAAAACCACTGTCATGAAAAAAAATAACTGTGCCCCTTAATCAATCCAATCAACTCTTGTATTTCTGGGATTATCGTTTCCTGTAAATTCTTGAATTATTTCCCCATCTTATAAATTGTTATTACACCCGCCCACCAATTTCATACTGATGGTCAATGGTAAAGTCTAAAATATTTGAATTGCTGTAGACAATATTTTCTTTTTATTGCTTATAAAATAGATTTGCATTAACTTCTTTAAAATCTTTCCTTGCCACTTCTTGACAAGTCGTTTGATCTTTTTTGCCAAATAAAGTTACAAGTTCTTTTTCATACATGATTAATAAGTTTAAGAAATTCCTGTTTGACATCTGGTTCCTTAAACACACCTCTCAACGTTGACGTTTCCATAATACTGTTTTGCTTATTAACGCCTCTTGAAACCATGCAAAAATGCTTTGCTTCCATTACTACCCCACACCCAACAGGCATAATAATATCCATTAGAGAATCTGCAATCTGTGTGGTTAGTCTTTCTTGAATTTGTAGCCTTCTTGCGAAGACTTCAACTAGTCGAGCTAATTTAGAAATCCCTACTATTGATCCATTGGGGATATATGCAACATGAGCTTTTCCAAAAAAAGGGAGCATGTGATGTTCACAAGTCGAGAAAAACTCAATATTTTTCAGAACAACCATTTCGTCATAATTCTCTGAATTGAATTGTGCTGTCAAAACATCTTCTGCTTTCTGCCTGTATCCTCCATAGATAGTTTCCCAAGATTTGACTACTCTTTTTGGCGTTTGTGCAACTCCTTCTCTTGCTGGATTATCACCAATGAGACGGATCATTTCGTAGATAGTTGTTAGTGATTCTTCGTTCATAATTCAGTTGCGATTGTTTATCCTGTTTCTCAGACAGCCACCTAATTAATGACTATACCTATGTACTTCATAATATTTGGTGCTGCGACTTTCTGAAGCTATCTTGCTAGATTATTTCCAGTCAAATTTTAAGGATGAGCGGACATCTTCTGGTTTTCAACCGTATTCAGGGTAACTTCCATTTTACAATTATTTTATACATATATAAATCCATGATCCTCGTTTTCATCTTTCTAAGGATTTCTTGATTCAAGACTGTAGACTATATAATTAAGTATTTAGAAACTTCTTTCTCAGCCCATAATATTAATAAGCAAATAAAATTTTCTTGTCAAACAATAGGACACTATCTTATAGAAGAGATTCAATGGCCTGAGTTATTTGTTTTTGATTTGGATCCAGACTAGAGCGAAAACGTTTGAAAAGGTTTCCTTCACGGTTAACTAGAAATTTTTCAAAATTCCAACGAATTTCTCCTTTACTTCTTCCATTTGAATCTTCAGTCAGATATTTAAATACATCTTGTTTACCAAATCCTTTAACTGTTCCCTCAGCAAATATTGGAAAACTAAGCTGATAACCCTCACAGAAGTCTTTTATTTCTTCGTTACTTGAAAGCTCTTGACGAAAATCATTGCTGGGAAATGCCAACACTACAAATCCCTGTTCTCTGTATTTATTGAATATTTGCTCCAAACTCTTATATTGAGGTGTAAATCCACATCTTGATGCAGTGTTTACGACCAATAATACTTTTCCTTTAAATTGTTTTAGAGATATTTCATCTCCATCTATATTTGTAGCATTTAATTCAAAAATATTGCTTGACGCAAAACTAATTCCTTGAAATCCTATTAAAAAAAAAGTTAGTAATACCTGATAAATAAATTTTCTAGTCATTTTTATTACCTTAAAGTTAAAATTGGCATAAGAATTTTCACTCATTGGAAACTCTTACTGTTGCTGGTTAATTTCAATCATCACCTCATTGCGTCTCATGAATGGCAAAGTCCATGGAGCATTGTAAAAAGCATACTTGGGTGAACCAGTGATTTTAAGATTGTTTGCTTCTACATAGTTCATCAACTGATTTTCATGTTTGGTTACATTCTCTTTCGAGTTTGTGCCTGAAAACTCTATAACGATAAACTTTTTAGTCAGAATTTCCTTTAAGCGTACACGATCATTATTAGGTTCAGGCAAAGACTCCATGCTGTATTTGGAGGGCATAACAAAGCTTATTTGCCAAGATCTACCAGTTGATTGTTGCTGTACTGGAGCGGTCATCGCAATTTTTTGGCTTTCCTGTTGCTGAACCGGGGCCGTCATGGCTATATCCCGTTTTACTGTATTGTTACCGAAGATGTAGTCAGCAATTATACGAAACCCATCACCAATAGCACCTTCGCGATTACCATCAACTTCTACTTCCGCAATAATCATAGGCTCATACCGCCTAATCTCGATATTTTGTTCAGATTGAATAACTTTATAGTCTGGCTTTTCCACATCACTCAGCACAGGTCCTGCTAGTACTCCAACGATAAGAATAAGTGCTATTATTGATGTAATCATAGTCCATGTTTTCTTCATATCCTGTTAACTAAGTCAACGATTTTGAAATAGTATTTACCTTTAAACTGGCCTGTGCGTCATGCAAAAACCCAAAGTTAGAATCGCCCCTGACCATAATTTCTATGTCGAACGTCTGTTTCGAACCTTGGCAATCCATATTGACAATGGTATGAAGGAGATTCCCTAGGATTTTTAAGAATTATCTTCAAATTAACCATTGGGAAGTAGTCAGATAATTAAAAGAACTTCACATATAACTACTAAATAAAATTATTATTGAGATTGATAATAAAGCTAAGGCAGGCAATGTCTTATAAATTGGGTTTTTAACGCGTAAATGAGTAAGTAATGCTGCAACCATAAGTAATGATAGTCCTCCAGCACCAATGATCTTAAGTCTTTCATCAAAAATACCTATAAGAAGCATAATTGCAAAAGAAATCTTAAATATACCTACGACATCTCTAAGCCATGAGGGCAATTTATACTGCTCAAACTCTTGAATAATATTTTTGTACCTGACAACCCATACAAATAATACAGAGGTAGCAGTAATTATTTGTAATATTGCTACTAAAAATAACGGCTCTATCATATATTCTCCTTATAGTTTGAAAAAATTAGTTTAAAATATTTAATTTTTTTATATACTTTCATTAGTCTCATTTTTATTAATTTTTGTAGAATATCTCCCTGGCATTCCAGTCATTCCTTCTCTCATTAACTCCCAAACCCCTATAATGAAAAAAGTTGTAACTAAAACTCCAACTACAAAAATTAATATTGAATTTGAATCATTAAAATATGAACTCATTTTAATTCTCTTTGCTGAATGATTGCTTTAGCACTGTATAAGCACTTAGTATGGATGGGACCCAAATACCCACAAATATCCCGTAAAGTTTATTGTCTGGGCTATCCATAAAGAAAAAAAGATATATTGAAAACATAAAAGACAAAAATGTAGCTGTTAATACATATTTAGTTGATTTATCCATATCACCTCAAAAATAATTTATGTTTCTTAAAATACAAAAAAGAATAAAACCTATTATTCCCTTATTAATAACTCCGGTTTGGCATTTGCCAGGTCAACTTTATTGCATAGTCTTTAACCTCCTTATAAACGCTTTGGCTTAGAGGCTATACATCATTCTTCCTAGATTCTGGTTGTGTAGATATTGCAACCACAAACAGTGGAATTACTTTGATGCAAAAAATTATTTTGTACCATGCTCATAATTATATAGCATATTATGATTAATATCTGTATAGTATATTACTTGAACAATAATTAGTCAACATTTAATTACGTTTTTTTACAATTTTTTTGTTTTGATGGCTTAAAATAAGAATAAACTATTGATATAATATTATATTTTACTTCAAATTTTAATTAATGCGTAATTCGCCAAATAAGATATATAAAAAATTCTTACTTGAATTGTCTGACCTCTTAGTGGGCTTGTAATAGAATGATAGGATTAAGATAGATATTAGTCCTTCAAGGGAAAAACAATTAGTGGAACTATAACCTATGAAAAAACAAATTGTAGTAGAAAGAGATCTAATGCAAATGGGCTATGTCTACTTTCTTACAGAACAGGTTGGTAAAAATTTTCAGGCTGATTTTCGTCCGCAACTAATGCCAAAAGAGATGCTGGAACTTGGAGTGTTCGGAGGTAAATACATGACTGACTGTAGTGCAGAATTTCCAGCTGATTGGTTCAAAAAGGCTCGACTATGCTCTAAATTTCATGACCCAGAGCTTAATTTATTTGGTGTTAATGCTTCGCAGTCTTTAGCTGAGTGGCGAAGAAAAGGTTGGATTTACGAAGAAGACCCCCGTGGTTGGTTCCAATGGTACTGCAGATACTATATGGGGCGTCGATGTGGAGATGACGTACGCCAAATAAAACGCTGGAAATGTATGCGTCGGCACATAGGGCAGATCACTAAAAACTGTCGTCCTAGTGATATAGACTGTAGACCTAGGCAACGGCAAGCCCTGCTTCATTGGGCGTACGATACCCGTAACATTTAGGTATATGAGATAAATTTTTATGAACAAGTACAAACCTAATAAAGATAATAAATTTTCTGACAGGCTAATTATGCTGACCGGAGCTACTGGGTACGTTGGAGGTCGTTTAGTTAAAATACTGGAGCAATGTGGTTATCGCGTTCGTTGTATGGCCAGACGACCTGAGATTCTGACCTCAAGGGTAAGTACCTCTACACAGGTTATAGAAGGAAACGTACTTGACATTGACAGTCTTAAAGTCGCTCTAGATGGAGTCAGTGTGGCTTACTACCTTATTCACTCAATGAGCTCAGAGGGCTCTTTTGAAGAAAATGACCGAAAGGCGGCTCACAACTTTGCAAAAGTTGCAAAAGGCGCAGGTGTCGAGCGAATTATCTATCTGGGCGGCTTGGGAAATGATGAAGATGAACTCTCTCCTCATCTTCGTAGTCGGCAGGAGGTAGGCAAAATTTTGCGGCAATCCGGAATACCTTTGGTAGAGTTTCGTGCCTCGATCGTAATTGGTTCAGGGAGCTTGTCATTTCAGTTAATCCGCTCACTCGTGGAGCGGTTGCCGATAATGATTACACCAAAGTGGGTCCAAGTTGCTGCACAACCAATTGCCATTGAAGATTTGATAGAATACCTTGAAGCAGCACTTTATTTGCCGGATTCCGGCTCTAGAGTATACGAAATCGGTGGTGCGGATCAGGTGTCTTATGCGGATATCATGCGTATTTATGGGGGTTGTCGTAACATAGCTGTTAGAATGATTCCAGTGCCATTTTTATCCCCCTATATTTCCAGCTTGTGGTTAGGACTGATTACGCCCTTGTATGCACGGATCGGACGTAAACTAATTCAGAGTATCGTTCATCCCACTGTAGTTCGTGATAAATCCGCTTTAAAAGATTTCAACATAAAACCGATGGGCGTCATTGATGCTATTCGACGCGCTATCGACAAAGAAGACAAGGAGTTTTCAGAAACACGATGGTCTGATTCTATCTCATCATCGGGAAATATGCCTTCATGGTTTAGTCAAAGTTTTGGGTCTCGGCTAATTGATTCTAGAACATTAAAAGTAGATATGCCACCTAAGGCCACCTTTAAAACAATTCAGAGAATCGGTGGAGAGACAGGTTGGTACTCATGGAACTGGTTGTGGCAGTTGCGTGGATTCATTGACTTGCTTTTGGGTGGTGTCGGTATGCGACGTGGACGAGCACATTTTGAAGTCTTGAGAGTTGGTGATACTATCGATTTTTGGCGTGTCGAAGATTACGAGCCTAACCATTTTTTACGTCTTAATGCTGAAATGAAACTGCCTGGTAGGGCATGGTTAGAGTTCGAAGTTTTGGGGGATGAACTTACTTCTACAATTCGTCAAACTGCAATTTTTGATCCGGTTGGATTACTCGGACTAACTTACTGGTATGCCTTATACCCATTACATCAGTTGGTCTTTGCTGGTATGTTACGTGGAATTGCCGATAAGGCCCTATCCTCTTATACAAACAAGGAAAAGGTTAATTTACTAAAAAGTGATATTCCATAAGATCTGACGTCAAACAGCATTTTTAATGAACTTTGAGACTGGTGAAATAATTCAGACCTGTTTGCGATTCAGAATAAGTAAATAAAAATCTGTAGTAAAACTAGTCACTCAAGATTTGGAAAGAATCCTCATAATAGAATTATAATTTTACGTATTTGTATTGAAGACTCACGCTAGAAAAGAGTGAAATGAAAGAACATAATAAATCACAAACAGTCACAGCTAATATTCTGCTGGCCCATGGATCAAAAGATCCTAGATGGAGAATATCATTTGAAAATCTCCTCGAAAAGATTAGAAAACATTCGCCAAATAAAATATTCTGCCTATGCTATTTGGAATTATGTAGACCCAGTCTGAGTGAAACCGTTGATGATTTAACGGATAATAATCCCAAAATATCAAACATTACTATTCATCCCATATTTCTTTCTGCTGGTGTTCATTTTAATAATGACATCAAGACAATGGTTTTTAATTTACAGTCAATTTATCCCCATCTTAAATTTAAGATAAATGATGTTGTTGGTAATAATAGCATTGTTTCAAACGCGATCCTAAAAGTAGTGACATCATGAATAGTAAAATTAAAAGGATACTCGTTACAGGAGCCACCGGCCATATTGGTTATAATATATGTTTGGCTATCCTAGAGTCCGAATTTGAACTTATTGTTATAGGGAGGAAAAATGAGTCGAACTTTCGCCAGAAATTTTCTTTGCCCTGCAAATATTTTCAATGGACTAACCCCGCAAAGAGTTTGCCTCCAGTTGAGGCTATGGACGTTGACGCTGTTATTCACCTCATGGGGGAGCCATTAGATGGGAAAAAGTGGACTGAGAAAAGAAAACTTGAGATTCGTTCATCTAGAATAAACAGCACAAAAAACATGGTAAATGCGATTGAGAGTGCACTAGGACGTATTAAAGTTTTTGTGACTGCCTCAGCCATAGGCATATACGGAGACAGAAGAGATGAAATCTTAACTGAAAAGTCAAAAATCGGCGACAACTTTTTAGCAAATCTTTGTCAGGAATGGGAGCAGGAGGCAAAGAAATCCACCTGTCGAAATGTTCAACTCAGGTTTGGAATTGTTTTATCGCACGATAGTGGTGCGCTAAAAAAGATGGTGCCCATATTTGAAAATTCTTTTGGAGGACCCTTATCTTCAGGCACTCAATGGATGAGTTGGGTTCATATTGATGACGTTGTCGGAATTGTAATGAAAACCCTTCATGACCCTAAGTTAATTGGACCAATAAACATTGTTTCTCCCACGCCAGTAAGAAACAAAGAATTTACAGAACTATTAGCAAGCGCACTGAAAGTAAAAGCTATATTTCCCGTTCCTAAAATAGCTCTTAGGCTTGTATTGGGCGAAATGGCTGGTGTTGTTTTGTCCAGCCAAAAAGTTTTACCTGAAAAATTAACTGTAAATAATTATACTTTCAAATTTACCAATTTAGCAGACGCATTTAACTCAATTTTTGATTGGAAGGAATCCTGTCACGATAGATTATATGATCAACAGCAGTGGACACCTAAACCCCTTAATGAAGTTTTTGACTTTTTTAGTGATGTGAAAAACCTTGAAGAACTAACCCCTCCATTATTAAACTTTAAAGTTGAAGGGAAATCGACTGAAAATATTAAAGAAGGAACTAAAATTTATTATAAACTTAAAATACATGGTATACCTGCCAAGTGGACGTCACTAATTACAAACTGGCAACCAATGACTGAGTTTGCAGATATACAGGTTAAAGGTCCTTACGCTAAGTGGTACCACCGTCATCTTTTTAGAACCTTAGCCGGGGGAGTTCTACTTGAAGACAAAGTTGTATACCGACTTCCTTTATCTCGCTACGGCGGTAACCTCTTAAATTGGTTCATTAGAAAGGATATAAAAACAATTTTTAGTTACAGGAGAAAGAGAATTAAAGAATGGCAATAGTACCTGAAATAACTTACGATGCAAAAAATTACAAATAGCAGTAAAATGAATAATGATTCTGAAAAAATGAGTAGCAGAAGTTCCCAAACCGGTTCAAGCAAAAAGGATCATGGCTCAAATGTCAAGAAAGACAACATAATTCCTGAACAAAAAAAGTAACGTTGACTTGGAAGATGGAAACATATTTCATAAGTAGATATTAAAGTCACTTAAGAAATTAAATTGGAAGCGCTCATTTCTTATTTTTTAAACTCTAAAACTCAGCCATTTGATATGACATGAGCCTTTCTAAAAGAATTTTATTAGTTTTGGATTGTTAAAAGAAAATTTGTAATATATCTATAATTTGAATCTCTGTTACGATTAAACATGTTTCAAAGGAGGTTTTCCAAGCGGAAATACATTAAAGCCGATTTCAAATAATTTTTCATGCTCAAGATGATTGCGCCCGTCAAAGATAAAAGCAGGTTTGACCATTTTGTTATAAATTCTCTCAAAATCAAGTTCCCGATACTCAGCCCACTGAGTTACAAGAGCAATAGCATGCGCTCCATTCAGGGCTTCATATACATCTTCGACAAACCTTATGTCTCCCTGCATATCCTTCAAATCAATCCGAGCATTTTCTAAGGCTTTGGGATCATGTACCCTAACATTTGCATGTTCGCCCAATAATTTTTCACAAAGAGGAATTGCAGGAGAGTCGCGTGTATCTCCAGTATCCTGCTTAAACGCAAAACCAAGTAGTGTAACAGTTTTACCGGCCAAAGTGTTGAATTGTTCATGGAGTATATTTTGAAAAAACCGATCGGTCTGCCATTCGTTGATCCAGACAACGCTGGCCCAATAATCAGCAACTTCCGGAAGTCCATAATACTCACAAAGATATGATAAGTGTAAAATATCTTTGCGGAAACATGAACCGCCAAAACCAATGCTGGCTTCGAGGAATTTTGAACCGATACGAGTATCCATCCCGATTGCCTTGGAAACTTCCGCAATGTCCGCTTCTGTACGTTCACAAAGCGCGGAAATGCTGTTGACTGAAGAAATCCGCTGTGCGAGCATAGCGTTGGCCACCAGTTTAGAGAGCTCACTGCTCCAGACATTGGTCAGTAATATGCGTTCCCGCGGAACCCAATGAGCGTATAATTCTGCCACAGTTTCCGCTGCTTTACGGCCATTTTCATTTTCTTCTCCGCCTATCAGTACACGATCCGGAGTTGTTAAATCTTCAATTGCGGTGCCCTCTGCCAAAAATTCAGGATTCGAAACTACCGAAAATTGAGTAGAACTTTTTCCGGACTCAAGGATTCGTGTCATCGCTTCTGCGGTACGTACCGGAAGAGTGCTTTTTTCAACCACAATCACGTTTGGCTTCCGGCAATTCTCCAAAATTTCACGTGCAGTTTTTTCCCAAAATTGCAAATCCGCCGCTTTTCCTGCACCTTCTCCAAACATTTTGGTGGGCGTATTTACAGAAACGAAAATTATGTCCGCATCGGTGGTTGCTTCAGCAACATCAGTATGAAAAAACAGATTTCTACCACGGGCTTGCTTTACAACTTCCAGCAGTCCGGGTTCATAAATTGGCAGGTCTTCACTGTTCCAGCGGTCAATCCGCTCCTGATTTATGTCAACAACGGTTATTTTGTGTTCAGGACAATTTTTAGCAATCATCGCCATTGTTGGTCCACCAACATAACCGGCACCTATACAAAGAATATTACTCATTTATTTTATTTGTCTGTAAGTTGAATTGTTTGTTTTTTTATTCAGCAAAAAGCGCTGGTGCCAAGTCATCCGGAACTGCCTGCCCCAGCAGGACAAAGTTAGTCGCAGCAACATGACTCAAATTATTCTCGAAATTATCACCAAACGGTTTCAGTTTAAAATCACCATCATACAGCGGATCGTAAACCAGAAACGGTACAGGATTAAGTGAGTGTTTGGTGCTTTTTTCCAGCATTCCGCTTTTATTTGTGATAAGCATTTGATCCGCATTTCCGTGATCCGCGGTGATAACCAGCAGTCCGTTAACCGCGTCAATCGCTCGTACAATATTATCCAAAGCCGAGTCTGCAGTTTCAACTGCCTGAATTGCAGCCTGTAAATCACCGGTGTGACCAACCATATCCGCATTTGCGAAATTTATCAAACCGTATTGATATTCTCCGGAACGGATAAATTCTACTGCTTTTTTACTTATTTCAGCGGCTTTCATGCTCGGTTTTTCTGCAAAGGACGGAATTTTATCTGAGGCAATCAAATAATAATTTTCCATCGATATGTCCAGCGGTTCACGATAACCGCCATTGTAGAAAAAAGTGACATGTGCGAATTTTTGTGTTTCTGTTAAACGGAATTGTTTGAGCCCGAGTTCCAAAATACGTTTGCCGAACGGATCGTCAACTTCCGGAGTTCCTGCCAGAAAATCCGGAGGGATCTTATTGTCCTGATCGTACTGTGTCATCCCCGCAAACATTACTTTGGGACGCGCCTTTCGTTCAAAATGCGGAAAATCATCTGCCAGAATTGCCTCTGTAAATTCGCTAGCGCGATCAGAACGGAAATTTGTAAAAATGAGTGCATGTTGATCTTCTATTTTAGTGACCGCCTCTCCGTTACGCACAATCACAAATCCAGGAATATCCTGATCAATGATCTCAGGATCAAGTTTTCGGAAATGTTCAATCGCATTCCGGATTGACGGAAAGCGGTTTTCTGAATCTCCCTTCACATGGACTTTCCAACCTGCTTCCACTTTTTTCCAGTTGTTGTCACGATCCATTGTAACAACTTCACGACCGCCGCCGCTTGCAAAAGCATAATCGATATCAGTACGTTGACTCTTTAATTCACTAAACAACTGCTCAAACGGTTCAGTATAATCCAGCGCAGACTGTACCCCAACGTCCCGTCCGTCCAGCAACGCATGTAAATAACATCGCCTGATTCCGGCCTGAAATGCATGCCGAATTAATGCTTCGCTGTGATCAACGTGGCTGTGAATATTGCCGTTAGAAAGCAGACCCAGCAAATGCAGCGGAGTATCATGTAATACACAGTTCTCGATGATCCGCTTCAAGACAGGATTTTCAAAAAATTCTCCGGATTGAATCAGCTTCTGGATCAGCGTTGGCCCCTGCTCCTTGATCATTCCCGCACCCATTGTCATGTGTCCAACTTCTGAACCACCCAAATCTTTTTCACTGGGCAGCCCGACATGAAGACCGTGAGTCCACAACTGTGTGTAAGGACAACCTTTTGTCAAACGGCTCATCACCGGCAGATTCGCCTGATAAATGGCATTTGTTTCATCAGCTTCACCAACACCCCAACCGTCCAAAACCACGTGAATCAACGGGCCTCGTCCGGAAAAATGTTGTGGGAGGTTTTTAAGCTTAAGCATTATATTTTGGTGAGTTTTTTATTCAACCAGAAGGACACATTCTTCCGGTAATCTTTCATAGAGAAAATTGAAGGCTTTTTCCAAATAAGCAGAGTCTCGACATTCAAGAGTCAATTTTACGTCATAGTCCTCCCCTGTTACTTTCGGATAGGAACCAAGCATCAGCTGCGGAAATGCTTCCTGAGTTGCGTCCAGTGACTCCGCGATTACGCCTTCATCTGCTTTGAGATAGATTTGTTTCAGCACAATCGGAGTTGTCCGGAAGCGTTCCTTGATCCCTGAAAAACGGATTTTCAGATATTCCGGAATTCCCGGAAACACAAATATATTATGAAACTGCAGTTGTGGTCCACGGCCTTCGACATATTCAATCAGTTCAGAACCTTCCGGAATCATGGCCATTCTGCGGTGTGCAGCAGTCATTTTATCACCGTGATAATTATGGATAGTCTGCATGATCCGGGGTGATTCAAAAAGTTCTGTACCGAAACCTTTGGCAATTGAAGCAACGGTAATATCATCATGAGTTGGACCGATTCCGCCACTGGTGAAAACCCAACTGAAACGCTCAGAAAAATCAACTGTGGTTTGGCCGATGATTTCCGGAATGTCCGGAATAGTGATTATTTGCTGTACTTCTACTCCAAGCGCCCTCAGTTCCTGACATAGATATGGCGAATTGATATCAGTAACTTTTCCTGATAAAATTTCATTTCCAATAATGATAATACCTGCGGTTTTCAATTGCTTCCTCCTCAACTTTTCAAAAATGACCTCAGTCCTCGTGTTCAGATGTGCTGAGAAACAGTAATGTCCAAGGTCTTATTTTTTCAGTTATTGAATGCGTTTGATGATGTGATAACCAAACTGCGTTTCTACCACACCGCTTACTGCGCCTGCTTCCAGGCTGAAAACCACCTGGTCAAATTCAGGAACCATTTGCCCACGTGTGAAACGTCCTAAATCTCCACCTTTTGGTCCCGAAGGTCCGTCAGAATATTGACGTGCCAATTCCGCGAAATCAATTCCATTTTTAAGATCTTTCAGTATTTTCTCTGCTAACTTTTTTGCTTCTTTCCGGTCACGCTTTTTAGTTGCACGCAAAGCACCTTCGTAGGTTATCAGGATGTGACTTGCAGTTACAGCTTCAAAAGGTACACGACGGAAAATTAAATAGCCGAATGCTGAATCAACCGGATCACTGATTTGTCCTACTTTTAAGCTAAAAGCAGGTTTGAGAAAAGCAGGCAAATTCGGTTCTTTTGAAGATAATAACGGTAACTTGGTCTGTTGAGCCAGATCCGAGAAACGGTCGATCAGCTCGGAAAAAACAACACCTTTCCGTCTGGCCAAGTCAGTCAATTTTTCTGCGACTTTTTCAGCTGCGGCTTTATCGTAGTAAATATTTTGTTTAGGTGTACGTGCACCTTTGTAGGTCACAACCAGCATTTCAACACTTACTTCCTCTGCCGCCGGCTGTCCTGATTTTGGAACAGTTTCAGGATCTATTTTTGCGGTTGTTGCAGGAATAACTTTCTTATTTTTTTCAGTAAGTTCTTTGTTACGTTGCGCAAGCTGCTTTTCCGCGGCATCCGGATCAAAAGCCTTTGCGGATTCCCCATTCCTGATAATTGTCACCGCAAGAAGTTGATCCCCTTTTTGAATAGTATTTACCACATTCATCCCTTCAACGACTTCTCCAAAAACAGAGTGTTTATTGTCAAGATGCGGTGTTGGTACATGTGTAATAAAAAACTGACTGCCGTTTGTATTTGCACCGGCGTTAGCCATGGAAAGTATGCCCGGTTTGCTGTGCTTGAGATCAGGATGAAACTCATCCGGAAAATTATAACCCGGCCCGCCGGAACCTGTTCCCAAAGGATCTCCTCCCTGAATCATAAAATCCTTGATCACACGGTGGAAACTCAAACCATCATAAAATCGCGTTTTGTTGCTTTTTCCTGTAACAGGGTCTTTCCACTCTTTTGTGCCTTCTGCAAGTCCAACAAAATTGGAAACTGTCACAGGCACGCGCTGGTAAAAAAGCCTTAATACAATTTCGCCTTTGGAGGTTTTCATTTCTGCATACAGGCCATCCGGAAGAGTTTCCGCCAAAACTGTACCTGAAATGTTAAATGCTGCAAAAGAGAGAATCAGCAGCGTGGTGATATTTTTGAAAAAACGAGTATTGCTTGAAATAATTTTAGTCATGATAATTCTTATTTAGGGTAATACTATAAAATATATGAAACTCTGACAAATTCGTGAAAAATCAAAAATGACACAGTTTTAAGACTTTCTCCATGTTCATCAACTATGATTTAGAACAATTGAATGCTGAAAAGTAATCTTTTCAGACTAGCTTTTTACGTTAATGCTCTCAAGTTTTTTGTGCAAATCAATAGCGTACTGCTTTAGATCGTCACAGCAAAATTACATCAATATTTAAGTTCAGGATGAATTTTCCAGCAAAAACTCCACTGCCTCCCACAAATCGGTTTTCCAATAATCCGGCTCTGCGGATGCTTTCCCATCCTGCCCTGCATGCCCTGTGCGTAGACCAATCGAGCATGTACCCCATTTAGCGGCTGCCGCAAAATCACTGGTGGAGTCTCCAATAAAAACGGTTTCCTCTGCACTAAATCCATGTTCTGCAGATGCCTGCTCGAGCAGTAGGGTACCTGGTTTACGGCAGGCGCACGCTTTTACTACTGTTCTACGGTGACCGTTTTCCCAGTCAGGGTGATGCGGACAATAATATTGACCGTCAATATGCGCCGCGGATTTTTCAAGTTCAACGCGCATTTTCTCTGTTATAGTTTGAAAAACGCTTTCGCTCATATCTCCCCTGGCAAATGCAGCCTGATTCGTAATTACGAAACAGCGCCAGCCCCTGGCATTTAGTCTGGCAACTGCAGCAGCGCTTTTCGGAATCATCACAAACTGCTCCGGACTCAGGATCGGCCCCGGCTCCTCGTTAATTACACCGTCACGGTCGAGCAGAATGACACCTATATTATTAAAAATAGAGTTGGACATTTCGTTAATGTTTATTGAAATTGCTTTGTAAAAACAAATTTATGGTGATTTTAGCTTAATCCACAACCATGTAATTCGGATTTTTATGCAACCAGATTTTTTTATATTTCCGGAACCGAAACTCAAAGCATAGTCTTTGAATTTTAGAGTTTTGACAGTTTACGGACTGCTGCAAAAAACTGCGGCCACTTTTGTCCGTGTTCTTCAAAAAGCACAGCAAATTTTTCTACCTGACTATGGTAACGCTGTACACCGAGTAAATGTGAGTTATTCAGCTTTTTATCAAACCAGTTGTCATAGGAAAGCACTTGAATTTCTTTTTTGCGGTTTTCGTAATTTTCATGCAGTTCAGCGAATAACTGCTCTTTTTTCTGCAGCTTTTCGGTATCCGATATATTTTCCGCAAACATGCTTTCCATTTTTTCAAAAGTTGTATTAACCAGTTCCCGGAAGAGGCGGCGATCTTTACTCGCACTCAAATACCACTGATAGGTTTTTTCCACCTTGCCTGCTATAAAGGTGGAATTTTCAGCTACGTCAAGAAATTGCCGCAGACCTTCCTGTTCCACAAAAACCGCAAATGATTCATTAAAGGCAGTGTCATTGTTAACATAAACGATTTGATGCGCCATTTCGTGGATCAGTGTCGCAATCAGTTCCGCGTCATGCTTCAGCAGAAAAGTACTCAGAACTGGATCTGAAAAATAATTCGGCAGCCAGGACTTATTGAGCCAACCAAGAGTAGAGTAGGCACTTACCCCTCCCACTGAAACATCCAGCTTTTGCTCTTTCATTTCCAACGCGAACGCTTCGGCATCTGCTTCATCAAAATAACCGCGGTATTCCTGACAGCCGACAAACCAGTAACACCATTGCTGTGCTTTCAACTCAAGAGGCTGTGCTGCTGTAACAACCATGGTTACAAAAGGACGCCCCAGCTCAACATAAGCGGTGTAAGCAGCATTGTCCGGAAGCCCCATGTTTCCGCTCGCAAAAGTGCGGACACTTTCCACCAGTTTAAGTTTTCGTTTTAATTCAGCAGATGTCTCAGGAGATTCCAGCAATTCCTGAATGTCCTGCTTATGGTTCAGCAATTCGAGGTGACCGGACGCAGCCTGCCAGTAAAATCCAAGTTCTGAACAGCTACTCAAGAAAAATACTGCTCCAAGAATTAAGAATAATTTTATCTCAGAACGCACAGTTTATTTTGATAAGGGGGAAAATTAGTTTAAAAATTCTAAAAATTTCTCTGCAGGTTTTATAATTCCAGCACGCTTGGCCAGCATATTATCATCTGCATCTAGAATCACGTACAATGGAAGGGCGACGGTTTTGAATCTACTGATTTGCATACGTTGGTTCTCACCCGCTTTTTCACCACCGTCAGTATAAAGCTGAACCAGCACAAATTTCTGCTGAAAACGGGCCATCACATACGGGTGAGAAAAAATGTTTTTTTCCATCCAGCGGCAGTTAACACAGGTGTATCCAGTAAAGTCAATAAACACTTTTTTGTTTTCCGCTTTCGCCTGTTTCAAAGCAGCAGGCAAATCAGTTTGCCACGGCAGAGCATGCGCCTTAACTTCTCCGGATGTTTCAGAACTTGTTTTAAAACCGGAGCTGGATTCTGAAAATGTTTGCAGCACAGGCGGCAAGTACGTGTCCACCCATGGATTAAGCGGTATTCCTACCAGTCCCCGCAGCAGATAAATACCGAGCATGGCAAACAGGAAGGCTGCCGCAAATCCGCTACCGCCTGTCAATTCAACACGTACACGGTGAATGTTGATTCCACCTAACAGAAAGAGTGCTGCAATCGTACACAGTATGACCCATGCAGCCAGCACAAAATCCCTGTCAATTATACCCAGTTGCCAGACTAAATCTGAGTTACTGAAAAATTTAAAGGCCGCCGCCAGTTCCAGTAATCCAAGAATTATTTTCAAATGCAGCATCCAGTTGCCGGACTTTGATTGCATCGACTGGATTAGACGCGGGAAAATTCCCAGCAGGAAAAAAGGGAAAGCAAAAACCGTTGAGAAAACCAGCATTCCCACAATGGGCCAAAACCACATGCCCTGTGAAGCAGCAATCAGCAGCGTGCCTACAAATTGAACTGTACAGGTGAAAGATGTCAGCGTGAAAGCCAGACCCATGGCCAGCACCCCTGCAGTTCCACTCAAATGTCTGGACCAGTGGTCCGCAATATTTCCCAATCCTCCCGGCGCATTCAGTTGTATGAAACCCATCATACTGAAGGCAAAAAGAGTAAACATCAGGCCAATAGCTAAATTGACCCAACCGTTAGTGGCAAACTGTACGGCACCTGCTGCACCTAAAACCATAGAAAACAGCATGCCGGTAACCGTGTAAGTTCCCACAATCCCCACGCCAAAAAGACCTGCCAGCCGCAACGTTTCTCTGGGGCTTGCGTCACCCTGTTTGGTGAAAAAAGCGACAGTAACCGGAATCATTGGAAAGACGCAGGGAGTCAATAATGCCAAGAATCCCGCAATGACAGCTAATCCGATAAAACTCCAAAAGCCTCCCTTGAGTGCAGCTTCGATTTCAGAAATATCTTGCGGAGGATTATCAACTGCAAACTGCGGAATTTTATATTCGTTACGTATCTCTCCTGTTCCAAGCGGAATTTCGATGGAAAACCGATCGGTTTTAGGGGGCAGACAAACACGGTCACTGCAGGCTTGATAACTGAGATTTCCACTGTTTTTCCAAAGAGTACCTCCGTTCATTTCCTGCGGAATCTGGATGTTTTGGAACAGACTAACTTGTTCTTCATGAAAGCTCAACACCATATCCAAAACAGGATCCGGAGCAGTGATAGGATTGCTTTCGTAGACAGGACCGATCATGATCAGTCGCTCATCGTCGAAAGTAAGAGTGGTCGGAATAGGTGCGAAATCACCTTCATCAGGAATCACTGAATAAACATGCCAGCCCTGATGAATTTTCAAATCCAAAATAATACGAGCGTGTTCTCCTGGACGTGGTTTTTCAGGTTCTAAACGTGCCTGAAAGCTTACAACATTTTCCGGAATTTCTAATTCATCTTCAAATTGAGCAAAGACTGAATTTGGCAGCCATGATATGAACAGCAAAACCAAAAACAGTAACTGCCCCTGCAGAAGCATTGATTTGCTAAAATTTGTTTTAGTTGAAATAAAGGGGGGGGCATGATTTGTGATTTTCGGAATTGGCTGCATATCACACAGATGAGGCAAGTGAAAAAATACAGCCTGGTCAAGCTGCTGAAAAGGTGTCTTAAATTTATACGTCTGTCTTCAGCAAAGATATAGAGTAGCTTACTCGTCATTTCCTACGAGTATCGGTTCCATACGCATTGCTGGACTCCGGTTCTTCACCCAAAGGCGTACCCGTTCTACGGTCACGCCGTTTGGCTTGGTGATACTGGAAAGTTCTTCTGCATAAATAATATCTTCTGACCTGAATTCAAAAACGTCACCACGTGATTCTAGCGGACTTGACATCAACAGAATCATGTTCGGATTGTAGTGTGGTCGCAACGCACCACAAAAGGAAGTTGCATCCTGTTCCAAAGTTTCGGAACGTCCGCTCCGCTTTTGTATTTCGAAATACTTGCCTTCTTCAAGTAACTTGACAAAACCCATGGTGACCTTAACGGATGCTTATAAATTTTCCGGACGCAATTGACGTAATACTTTTCCGGCCTGCCACATTTCCTGATTGCTGACTTCCTCAAGCTCAATTTCCAGTTTTTCGCGGTAATCGTCCCGGGAGTTAGACTCGATGGAAACTTTAGCTTCAGTTCCATCCAGCACACTCTGGTAGCACTTTTCAACCACAGGTTTTATTGCATCACGAAATCGCGGTGCCCAGTCAAGCGCTCCACGTTGAGCAGTAGTCGAGCAGTTGGCATACATCCAGTCCATGCCTTTTTCCGCAACCAGAGGATAAAGACTTTGCAGTGCTTCTTCAATTGTTTCATTGTAGGCTTCAGAAGGCGAATGCCCATGTTCACGCAAAACTTCGTACTGTGCGAGAAAAGCTCCCTGAAGCAGTCCCATCAAAACACAACGTTCGCCGGTGAGGTCACTGTGAACTTCTTTCTCAAAGGTAGTTTCAAAAAGATGTCCAGAACCAATTGCGAAAGCTGTTGAAATACAACGTTCTCTGGCACGTCCGGTATAATCCTGATTAATTGCGAATGAAGCGTTGATTCCACGTCCTGCTTGAAAATGTGTACGCACGGTCAGTCCGCTGCCTTTTGGCGCGACTAGGATTACATCAACATTTTCAGGAGGTATGATGCTGGTATCCTCATGAAAAACAATCCCGAAACCATGGGAAAAATAGAGAGCGTCACCATCATTTAAATTTGCTTTTACCATGGGCCATGCCGAAATCTGTCCGGCGTCTGAAAGCAAATACTGCAGAATAGTCCCGCGCTGTGCAGCTTCTTCTGTTTCAAAAAGCGTTTCGCCTTCAACCCAACCATCTGCCAGTGCCTTGTCCCAGCTACGACCTTTACGTAGTCCCAAAATAACCTTGAAACCCTGATCACGCATGTTTAGTCCCTGCCCTCTACCCTGCGGCCCATAACCTAAAATTGCTGTTACTTCCTGACCCAAAAATTTTTTGCATTCTTCAATCGGATAATCCGAGCGCTCGACGATGGTTTCCTTAATCCCGTTAATTTCTATGTCCTTCATTCTCTCTCCCTTTTTTAGTATTTTTTTGATTTTCAAGCATTCTTTTTCAAGAATTTATCATTTACAATATGCTAAATTAAACAGTAAATGTCAATTCAATCAGCTATTTTGCAGTCAAAACAATCTGCAGCTTGAGACTTGTTAGGGTTGTTTATTTTTTTTCGGTAGAGAGTGTCGCAGTGAAACTAGCGAGACTTCTGATTTGTCAGCAGAATAATTTTCTGCAGCATATTCTTTTGAATTGTCAGTTAGTTCTGTGATTCTTCGCAGTATTTCTTCAGCAGTAGCTGGAAGATTTAGTCGAGGTATCACGTCATTTCTTACTGCAGACAAGGCATGTTTGACAGCAATCCAGACTGACAAGCAAAGCATCAACGGGGGCTCACCTACCGCTTTGCTATGGCGGACGTTGATTTTATGCTGAGGATTTTCAATTGTGTCTACATTGAAAATTTCAGGAAGATCCTGAATGTTCGGAATTTTATAGGTAGTCGGAGAATAGGACAAGAGCTCGCCTTTATCAGAGTAACGCAAATCTTCGTTTGTGACCCAACCCACGCCCTGAATAAAACCACCGATAATTTGCCCCCTGTCAATTCCGGGATTGATTGATTCACCGATGTCCAACAACAAGTCTGTACGTTCCAATTTGAGCTTTCCTGTAAAACGGTCAATCAGCACTTCGGAAACCGCCGCACCTGTTGTAAAATAGTAAAATGGTTCGCCTTTTTCCGTTTCACGATTAAAATCAATTTCAGGCGTTACGTAAAAACCTCTCTCACCTAAACTTATCCTTTCCATAAATGCCAGCTTTACCAGTTCCCTGAAAGTAATTTTATTGTCCGGAAAGCGAACCTTACACCGGTCATCATAAATTGTTCCGTTTTCAAATATAATATGTTTCGGAGATGGCTCTAAATCACTATCTGGAGACAACAAATAACTACTCGCAAATTCCGTCAAATTTTTCCTGATTTTCCGGCATGCCTTTAGCGCTGCCATTCCGTTCAGGTCGGTTCCCGCAGAAGCAGCAGTTGGCGGAGTGTTGTTGTTTTTTTCTGTGGAGGTTATCATAATCCGCACAGCGTCATACGAAATTCCGAACTCATCTGCAACTAACTGCCTGATTTTAGTATTCAGTCCTTGTCCCATTTCCGTTCCGCCGGTTGAAACCTGCACCGTACCGTCCTTGTAAACATTCACCAGCGCATTTCCCTGATTGAGAAATTTTGTAGTAAAAGAAATTCCAAACTTCATTGGCGTTAAGGCAAGTCCACGAAGGTAGGTGGTGGACTGTCGGTTGAACTGCTCCACTTCCTGTAAACGCTGCCGATATTCCGAAGTTTCAGCAAGTTTATCCATGATTTCAGGAAGAAGATGATTCCGGACAAGCTGTCCATATGGAGTAACATTGCGTTCAGTGTGAGCATAACAATTGAGGCGCCGAATCTCAAAAGCGTCTTTTTTCAAAACGAGGGCAATTTCCTGAATCACGTTTTCGATATTCGCCATTCCCTGCGGGCCTCCAAATCCTCTGAATGCTGTATTCGGCGGAAAATTTGTCTTACAGATAGTTCCTTTAAAGAAGAGATTCGGAATGAAATAAGCGTTATCTGCATGGAACAAAGTACGTTCCAGGATTGCGGTTGACAAGTCTGCTCCGGCTCCGCCGTTGGAGTAAATTTCTAAGTTCACACCTGTGATCAGTCCTTCAGCTGTAAACGCAGCTTTGTAATGAATTTTGTACGGATGCCTTTTACCGGTGGAACGCATATCGTCATCTTTTGTGTAGGCAATCCGTGCTGGACGTTTCGTTTTTGCCGCTACCAGTGCTGCCATGACCGCAGGAATCACCGCCTGCGTTTCCTTGCCGCCAAAAGCGCCTCCCATCCGTTTGCAGACACAAACCACTTCGTGAAAACCTAAACCCAATGCCTCTGCCACAACTTCCTGAATTTCCGTTGGATTCTGACTTGAAGAATGGACATGAATCTCACCGTGCTCTCCCGGCCACGCGATTGCGGCTTGTGATTCAAGGTAGAATTGTTCCTGACCGCCGCAGACAAAAGTTCCTGCCAAAGTGTGTTCTGCTGCGCTCCAGGCTTTTTCAAAATCACCTTGTTTAAACTCACGTGGGACACCGATGAACTGTTTTGCAACAAGTGCTTCTTCAATGGTGAAAACCGGAGTCAATTCTTCAATCTCGAGAAGCACCTTTTTTTTAGCGTGCCGAATCGCTTTCCGGGACTCTCCTGCGATAACCGCGATTGGCTGTCCCACATACTCCACTACATCTTCTGCCAAAAAGCGTTCATCCTGAATTACAGGTCCATAAAGATTATGTCCGGGAATATCCGCACAGGTAAAAACTCCCGCAATTCCGTCCAATTGAGCCAGTTCCACAGAATTGAGACTTTTTATTTTACCATGCGCCACAGGACTTGCGATAAAATCTACGATCAACTCATTTTGTGTGAAGGCTAAATCATCCACAAACAAAGCCTCTCCCGTCACATGGCCTACTGCAGAATCATGCGGAAGCTGTTTCCCAACTACTTTCATGCCGCCTCTTTTTTGTTCTGGGCGTCGCAGCATTCATGAAAAAACTTCTGCATAATGTTCTCTGCTAACTGCGACCGATAATCCGAAGAAGCGCGTACATCTGAAATCGGACTAATTTCATCACGGGCTTTTTTACCCGCTTCCTGGAAAATTTCCTGCATCAGAGGTTTTCCCTGTAAATACTCCTCTGTCTCAGGCAAGCGCAAAACGACAGGGCCCACTCCGCCAAAAGCCAGACGCGCATTTTGTATTTTCCCTTTTTTCAACTTCAGCCATATTCCTGCGGTAAAAGTTGAAATATCCAAGTCTTTACGTTTTGAAACTTTGTAGAGTTTCAGCACTTCCTCCGCCTCAGGCAGCTTCCAGCGAATTCGTGTGATTAATTCCTCCTGTTTCATTTCGGTTATTTTATAACCGTGGTAAAACTGATTTATCCTGACCCAGCGTTTGTTCGACTCTTCAGAATTCGGCTGATAACCGCTCAATTCAATTTCTGCGTCAATTACATAAAGGAATGGCAGGGAGTCGGCAATTGGTGAAGCATTGGCGATATTGCCTGCAAGTGTAGCCGCGTTCTTGATTTGTCGTGAAGCAAAAATTCCGATTATCTCCGCAAACTGAGGTAGATGCTGTTGGCAATGTTCTGCTAATTTCGACCAGCTCAGCCTTGCTCCAACAGTTACAGTTTTATTGTTTATTTCAAAACTTTCCAATCCACTCAAATGAGTGAGACTCATCACGCAGACCGGCTCAAGACGCTCTTTATTCATCTGTACCGAAATATCGGTACCTCCGGCAACTACGGTGACATCCTGATGTTTTTGCTTGAACTCAAGAGCTTTATCCAAGGTAGTCGGGACATAAAACTGAACTTTTTGTGTGCTGCCGTTCCACTTTTCCTCAAACTCACAAGAAACCGCTTGTGAAACATGTTCGGTAAAATCCGCCAGCATTGCTTCATCGTCGAAACGTTTAGAAGCTTTGGGTAGCTCTTTTTGATTCAATGACAGGGCCGCATCTATTATCTGTTCATAGCCCGTGCAGCGGCACAAGTTTCCGGTTAAGCCGTCCAGTACGGAACTTCTAGTCATAGCTTCCTGTGTTTCAAGCATTGCGGCCAGTGACATCACAAATCCCGGTGTACAATATCCGCACTGTGATCCAAGCGCATCAATCATCGCTTTTTGTACAGGATGTATTTTTTGTGCTTCGTCCTTTAAGCCTTCCACGGTGATCACATGAGCGCAATCAAGTTGATAAAGATACTGAATACAGCTGTTAATTCCCTCATAGAACATCTCAGAGTTACGTACACGTCCGATAAGTACCGTGCATGAACCGCAGTCCCCTTCAGCGCAAACTACTTTGGTGCCGACCAAACCCAGATCACCACGTAAAAAGTCTGAGAGTGATTGAAAGCCGTGCTCCCCTGAAATTTGATGGCGTATCCCGTTTACATAAAATAAAAGATAATCACGCATTTTCATTTTTCTCCATTAAATTTTCCGACCCGTCACTGCTCATTCCTGTCATCATCTGCCCAATCAAACTTACTGATGCTTCTTCATGTGAAATTATGCCGACAATGCGTCCGTCAAAAATAACTGCGATACGGTCCGCGACCATCAGCAATTCGTCTAAATCTTCCGAAATCCAGAGCACCGCCAGACCTTTGTCGCGTGCACGGCAAATTTGCTCGCGAATGAAACTAGTCGCGTGAATATCCAAACCTCGTGTTGGTTGTGAAGCGAGCAGTAAACTCAGTGGACGTGAAATTTCACGTGCAAGAATTACTTTCTGCATATTTCCTCCGGAAAGCAGTCCAACCTGAGATTTTGCTGAAGGCGCTCGAATATCAAACTCCTCCATTTTCTTTTGACCGTAGTCGAATATATTTGCCTGCTTGAGCAATTTGTGTGAACAAAATTCCGGATTTCTAAAATCGCGTAGCAGAAAATTATAAGCAATCGACATCCCAGAAGAAACTCCGTATTTCTTACGATCCTCAGGAATATAACCAATCCCACGTTCAATCATTTCGTTCACAGTAGGGTTTTTTAGTACCGTCTCTTCAAATTGATATGTGCCTTGAGTCGAGGTGCGTAAACCGCTCATAACATCTGTCAATTCCGGTTGACCATTTCCTGAAACTCCGGCCATACCTAAAATTTCTCCGGCACGTATCTCAAATGAAATCCCCTTCAAAGCCGGATGTCCCAAATCATTCACTGCATGAATATTTTTTAATGCTGCCGTTAAATTTACTGATTTTTGCTGTTTTTTTTGACGTTCTGAATCAACTTCACTACTTTCTTGAACAACGGTTTTACGCAGGAACTGTGAAACTTTAACAATATCCTGAGCTTCCAAATTGCCAATCATCAAGTCGGCAAGTTTTTGCGGATTGGTCTCTTCTCTCTGCAAAGTCGCCATTACTTTGCCACGACTCAAAACTGTAATCCTGTGGGAAAGAGCCATCACTTCTTTCATTTTATGAGTGATAAAAATGATAGACTGTTTTTCCTTCGTCATGCGCTGCATGATTTCATACAGTGCTTCCGATTCCTGAGGAGTCAAAACTGCTGTTGGTTCATCTAGAATCAAGATCCGGGCGCCTCTGAAAAGCACTTTTACAATTTCAACACGTTGCTGCTCGCCTACAGAGAGTTCCTGAATTTTCTTTTCCGGATCAACAAACAAATCATAACGCTCACTGATTTCCCTGATTTGTAGATGGACTTCTTTCAAATTAAGTCTCACTACACCAGGCTGACCGAGGATGATATTTTCTGCAACTGTATGGTTCTTTACCAGCATAAAATGCTGAAAAACCATACCGATACTTTTTTCAATCGCCTGTCGTGGATTGGTGAAATTTACCTTTTCACCGAAAACACGCATTTCGCCTTCATCCGCGGGAAAAAGGCCTGCGATCATGCTCATTAAGGTTGATTTACCTGCACCGTTTTCACCAAGAATGGTGTGAATTTCTCCCTCACGCAAGTCAAAATCAACAGAATCATTAGCAACAATGCCAGGAAATTTTTTAGTAATTCCTCTCAATTCCAAAGACAGTTGCAGAGGCTTTAGCGGAGTTTCCATTTAAGTTGAGTTCATTATTTGCTGTCAAAGTGGCAGTAATACCCGTGCTTTTTAGGTTGCCTGAATGCCGATAAATATTTCTTAATTATCGTAATTCTAGCCCCTAAGTTGAGTAAACGGCAAGTTTTTTTGGAGAATAACAGTTGGAAGTCCGTAAGAGAAAATGGAAGATGGGAGGATACAAGGGAACTCAGCTACCTGTGCTTTAAAATGAGAACCAGCTTTCAGTCTATGCGCTGTTTTGGATTAGACCCAGTACAGTTTTTGGAACTTGATTAGCCTGGGCAATCATCGCGGTACTTGCCTCCAGCATGATTTGATCTTTGGTGAGATTCGACATTTCGGCGGCCATATCTGAATCACGCAGAGTAGATTCTGCTTGGGTGATATTTTCTTCCGCTACTTTCAGGCTAGTGAGATTGCTCTCAAGTGTATTTTTTTGAAATGATCCCAATTCACCACGGTAGACAGAGATTTGTTCAATTACCTGGTCGACAATTTTACCGGCGTCCTTTGCACCCTGTACGGTTTTTACATCAATGTCTGCGAGACTAAGGAATCCGCTTTTATTTTTCATACCGATACCCAAAGCATTTGTGCGTACATTTGCAAATGAGAATGCCGAGTGTGACTGCTTATCTTCTCCTACCTGAAATTCTTTTGACATTTGGGAAACATGGACATAGCCCTCTATTTTTGGATCATCTGGCCCACCAACAATGTCTTCGTTTTTTTGCTCAACCAAAAGGGTGTCTGTTCTGAGGCCTGCATCATCAAAAACTGGAATTTCTTGATAACCTAGTTCTTTATCATACTTTACAGTAACACCACCTGCTTCCATCCCCTGTAAAGTTGTCAAGTACTGCCCCTCGCCCAACGCAAGCTGATTGTTGATTGTACCTTCTATATTTTTCCCGCGCTCTGCAGTTTGAGCAATATTTGCTTCTTCGGAGAGTATTCCTGCAACTGAGCTGGTCACAGAAAATGTACTGGAATCTCCAAACTTTTTGTGTTGAACTTGTAAAATATTATCCGGAGTCTGCATTATCTGAAGCTCTAATCCGTTTTCATCAATTTTTTGATTTAAAGCATAAACTAACATTTCACGTATTTGTGAAGACACTTCCTCTGCAGGAAAGCGTAAAGGAAATTGCTCCACATCCTTGAGCATTTGCTCAATGTCCATCGCCAACTGTCCCTCTGAGGTATTCAGGGAAATGCTCTTTCCACCTTCATTTAACAGTATTTGCAGCCCTTCTCGGATGTTATTTACATCAATTCTGACTGTGCCTTTCTTGCGGGCTCGTGTTGCTATTTGCTGAATATCAACTTCCCAGCCTTTTTCCGGTGAGGCGGATGCAGTTGCTTCGGCAGAGACAAAACTCAATGACTCGCCTACGGCAGTACCGCTTGAACCCATACTCCCGTCAAGGAGTCTTTTTCCGCCAAATTCTGTGTTCTGCGAAATACGATCAATTGAACTCAAAAGATTTTCAATTTCCTGCTGATCTGCAGCTAACATGTCAGAACTGTTGGTTGCTTCGTTCAGCGCATGAACGGTCAATTGTTTGATCTTAATCAGCATGTTACTGACTTCATTTAAGGCCGCTTCTGCCGTTTGCAGGAGGGAAACAGAATTTGAAACATTGCTGTAAACCTGCTTCAGTCCCGAAATATTCCCACGCAGTCTTTCTGAGGCGATCAATGTTGCCGGTCCATCAGCGCCTTTGTTTATCTTGACTCCGGAACTAAGCCTCTCAATGCCGCCCTTCACCTTGCTGAAGTAATTGGACGCATGTCTCAATGTGTTTAAAGCTGTTGGGTTTTGTCTTATTTTCATTGCCGCCGAAAGACTTTAAATTTAACTGTAGTAGGTTTGGAGTAATCTAAACAAATGTCTCCGAATCTTATCCAGAGAATACTCATGTGTTTTAAATCGGCAATTATTGTAAAACCTTTAACATTATTTATATTTTTTTTGCAGGTTCACTTTTGCTGAGTAAGCATAAAGTCCTTGAGACGGCCTCATTTATAACGCAACAAGAAAACAATTATAGATTAATATCATAATATTATTAACTTTAATTCATGAATTTGAAAAGCACTACACTAGAGCAGCTTATGATAATTTTCATTCGCTGATTACTTAGTCAGCTGCGTGATGGATTTTAGGAAATTTGCTGGAAGCTCACTTTTTACTTAATCCAAGCAGGAATATTTCTACACTTTCGGAGCGTGAGCTTTTTGGTTTACATAACTTAACCTGGGCGAATGAGTTGCTGAATTCACGGCGTAATTGCTCCAATGGTGCACCCTGAAAAGCTTTTACCAGTAGAGTTCCATGATGACGCAGCAAGTCACACGACAACTCAAGAACTTGCTGATTCAGTGCAAAGGAACGCTGGGCATCTGTATCACGAATTCCGGTAGTTTTTGGAGACATATCGCTCAGGATCACGTCAACCATACCTCCATTAATTTCCAGATCCTTTAAAGTCATTTCAAAAATATCGGCTTGCAGTACTTTGACATTTTTCGGCAGTGAAAGTTTAACCTCCTGCAGATCCACTCCTAGTACCTGTCCTTTCTCTCCAACTTTACTAGAAGCGTACTGTAACCAAGAGCCTGGACTGCAGCCAAGATCCAACACCAGATTACCCTTGCGTAGCAGTCTATTTTTTTTATCAATTTCTTCAAGTTTATAGGCAGAACGAGCGACGTAGCCATCACGCTTTGCCTTGTGAAAATAATGATCTTTAATTTTTTTCAAAGTATTCCTTTATCTGCAAAACTTGTATAACTTTCATGACCTACAATTACATGATCCAGCACAGGAATTCCCACCAATTTTCCTACTTCAACCAGACGTTCCGTAATCCGTAAATCCTCCTTTGAAGGCTCAGGATCCCCCGACGGATGGTTATGAATGCAGATCATTGCCGCCGCTCGATGTTCAATCGCTGAAGCAAAAACTTCTCTGGGATGCACCAGACTTTTATTTAAAATACCTTTGCTCACATCTTCCTCAGCTAAGTAGCGGTGTTTATTGTCCAGCAGAACAATGATAAACTGCTCCTGTTTTTGCTGTGACAACTGTTGTTGAAAATGCTTAAAAATATCACGGCTGGAATTAAATTGATCCTGCGGTTTCAACTTTTCAATACCGTAATTTCTGCAGAGTTCCCTCAGTGCTACTAGACGTAATACAAGCTCTGAACCGAGTGGCTGCTTTTCTTCTAGGCTTCTTAAACGTATCCGACTCCAATCCTTGAGAGGCGTGTCTGGGTTAAGCGAATGCTCAAGTGCTTTGTCTTCTTCCGGATTTGAGGTCAGCAGCCAGCGCATCAGTTCAGGCATATCTTTTGCTGAAATTAAATTCCGCTGTATTTTTTCTGCTATTTTTAATTTTACCGAATTAGTGTCAGCCGCGCACCAGAGGCATTCCGAGCTTAGCTCGCAATTCTCACAATCTGGCATCACCCCACAAACGCCCACTAGTCCTGCATGTCTGCCGTCTCCGGAAAATGCAGCAGCCATCCGGTCTGCTTCAAAAGCAGTCGCAAAGTCGTTTTGCTCCTCACAGATCGCCAACCACTCTTTAGGGTGTGTTTCCAAAATATTTTCCGGATCTGCTAAGCTACCTCGTGAAAAGCGCCGCCATGCGCGAAATCCGCTTTGACTGTGAGGTACAGAGACTCCTTCATCCCAGAGCCACTTTAAGGCGTTCCAAGCTTTACTCTGCGGAAATATTTTCCACCATAAAGTCAGAATTTCAGTCGTTTTCAGTTGCAGTGTATTCAGGTCTGTCTGTTTAACAATATCCATAAAATGCATTACCGCCCCTGCTAGTTGAATTCGCTGATAATCGTGAAGACCGAGGCATTTTTCCAGCATACGCTGTGCTTCATCCCTCCGACAATAATGCGGATCAAGCATATTTATTCCTTCGTAAAGCGGCTTTAGTCCTGCAAACCTGTTCAAATCCTCGCTTACCTCAAATAAAGGTAGGATCCGCTCCAACATATTTTCAGCTAGTTTTTTCCGACTCAAAAGATTCACGGGCCCTGGATTAAGCTGCGCGACTGTCCATGCGGCCTGTCTCAGGCAAGCTCCTTGTTTTTTCTCTAATGTCCGAAAAAAATGCGATTGCTCTGTCATAATTGTTTCATGCTACATTGTGTTAAATATGCTTCAGAAGAATGCTGACCCGTATTTTCAGAAAATGTATTGTAATTCTTAGGTTTTTAAGACAGAATGCTCGGAAGAAACATGAAAATAGGCTGACTGATTTTAAGGCTCAATATCTTTAGCCTATCATGTTTAAGGCTTATTACTATGAATTTCTTGGACAAACTTTTATTGTTCGTACTGTAACTGATTATTTAGCTATTAATTACTTTATACTACTGATATAAATAGTAATAAATTTTATACGGATTGTTTTAAGGATATCATGTTAGACAAAATTGGAACCCTTCTGGGAATGATGATAGGAGCATCGTTGGTTATTTTCGGCATAATCTGGCCGGATCACCTTTCGAATTATTATATGTACCAGTTCAATGAGTTTAAGACAGCACTGGATGTCTTAAAAGTATCTCAAGCTTCTATCGAAGAAATAAGGGCGCTGAAGGCTAGTTTTGGTGAATTTCAAGGTTCATGGCTCGGTTCTATTTCCCGCTTTGTTGATTTAAAATCTCTGCTTATAGTTTTGGGTGGATCCTATGCGGCAACTTTAATTGCCTTTCGTTTTGGGGACGCGATGCGTGCAATTGTCTTCATAGCCAAGGCTTTTTTAAAAGGAAAATCGGACAAGGATTTCCTTGATGTTTATCACACGATAATTGGCCTCTGTGAAAAACGAGCCAATAATGAATTGATAACTGATGAGGAAATCAGCGCTGTAAAAAATACTGAACTACAAACATGGCTGCAGGATTTTATTGCTGTCGATTTGGTGACAGAAGAAATGATTGAGGAAATTGTGCGTTCTGAAATCGAGATGTACAACTATCGTTCTTTTGAAGAAATAGACATGCTGGAATTTATGGGACGTGCCGCGCCGGCATTCGGGATGATTGGTACAGTTGTCGGTCTAATTATGATGCTGGGAAGTGTTGGTGGAGAAGGTGGCGCTGACATAGCGGGCTTGATGGGAGGCATGGCAGTTGCGATGATAACTACGCTTTATGGGGTCCTTCTTTCACAACTGATCTTTTTGCCAATCGCTTCCAAGCGCTTTCAACTCAAGGAGTCGCAGGTGCTCTTGATGGAAATGATTAGGGAGGGACTGCTCTACTTAAAACGCAGGGAGCTTCCTGAAACTGCTGCCAAGGACCTGATAATTTATCTTCCTCCCAAGTTGCGTAAGAAAGTAATGCTGGAAGAACAGGCTGCAATGGGTCAAGGGTTGGGGTTGTAACATGGGTCGAAGTGCCAGTTCAGAGGGTGGATGGATTACTACATTTGCGGATTTAATGACCTTGTTATTCTGCTTTTTTGTCTTACTGAACGCCCTTTCAACTCAACCTAAAAATTGCGGAGGCTTGGAACAATTTCTCAGTACCAATAGGGCTCAGTTCAGTAAGTATGAACTCCGCTCAACCAAACTCAGTTGTATAGTTTCTTTACCGCAGGATTTCCTCTTTCGTTCCGGAGACGCGGTTCTCAAGAAAGGCGCCTATGAAGCCCTCTCCCCGCTTTTTTTCCAAATCCTGAAAATACCTGAACATAAGTCAGACTTGCTGACTGTAGAAGGTCACTCGGACAATGTGCCGATGCGCAGCAAAAAGTTTCCCAGTAACTGGGCACTCAGCTCCGCACGGGCGACTATCATTGCAAGTATGCTGATTAACCGTATCAAATATCCGGAAAACTCAATCTCAATTGCCGGTTATGCGGACACACGTCCCAAAACCAAATACACCGATTCAACTGGCTCTTTCCTTTCAGGCAGCGCCCTGAAAAAAGCCCGTAAAATAAACCGGCGGGTCGAAATAGTCCTCACAACTCCATCAAAAGCCATAGAGCAGGCAACTCTTCTTTTTGGCTCGGAGAATTAATATAATTGTTCTCCCCAAGTAATCCAGCTAGCTAATTTTTTTTATCCTCAACTGGAGTGATTTGGCATTGTGGTTCTCTGCTTTGAACATGGCTAATATTTTGAATGCATCTTCAGCTTTACGCTTGGGTGGGATCGAGGGATATCAATCAAGAGACTAAACTCAACTGAATGAATCGAAAATGAAACAGGGTAGCTGCTCTGAACTAGCCGTTTATCTAAGTGGAGTTATGATTTTGTTGTTTCCAACACGTCTTCAGGAGGCAAATCTGAAATTTGTAGTAATACTCTGACTGGTGCTTCGGTTTTCTACGTCCTATTTGCCAATTGCGTAAAGTGGAAACGCAGATTACCTGCATATCGGCAAACTTGTTTTAGCTCAACTTGAAACAGCTAAGTAATTGAGATACATGTATTTAGTTCAAATTGACAAGTCGACTTCCAGTCCCTCTCGCCTTTGGGGATGTTTTTCCTGGTCGTATACTTTTAAGTAACTCATTAAACATTTCGATCAGCCATGTTAACCCTCAATTAGTGATTTAAATTTTTTCTGAACGTTCAGAATTATTCAGGAAGTTCAATCCCAATTCAGTGATATTCCATAGTTCAGCATTTTTTCGAATAAGTTTTTGACGTGAGTTCATTTCGTGCAGTAGACGCTCCGATGAGATATTGGTGATATTTTTAAGATTCAAATCGCTTAATTGTCTTGCCCCATCTTTCACACAGAGTAAAACCGTTCGTTCGGCTTGGGCCATTAAGCTTGTTTTGCTTTTAAATGAAGACAGCAGGAATGGATATATTTTTCCCGCGAGAGCTTCAAGACGTTTGGAAAGATCCTCCCTACCTCGCAGATAGAGCGCCAGTTTGTCCTCTGTTCCGGAATTCCTCACAAAGACCGCCGCAGCTGGAAGTCCTTTTTCTAAAACTCTCAGCAACAGCATCTCAGGCTCCTCCTCACGTTTCACAATCTCAACCTCCATTTTCGTCCATTTAAGTTCAGACAACAACATTTCTTTCAGCTCTTTGCGTAATACAGAGCCTTCATCCAGCAAAGATTTATCAACATAATAAACCGGAAGACTTTTTTGAAATCCTGAAGGATAAGGATTTTTTAACCATGCAAAGAACTCCGCTGTATTTTTCGGTACACGCAAAGCGAGAATCGCAGCCAGGCTGTTTAAAGCGCATTTGAAGCCATTGCCGATAAACACCGAAGTGACTTCGTCCTCGGAACTTATTTTAGCTAAAGTAATCACATGTCCGGACTCTTCACTGCCGATTGTAAAATTATTATTCTGCTGCTGAGATGCGTATTTGTAGGCGCTTATTACCAATTCATCACCCATGTTTGCCCTTATCCAGTTTTCCAGAGACATTATAATTCTAGTTGCAGACAAAGCGTCAAACATTGAATTTTTGATCATCTGTCCAAGTGCAGACTTTGCCTGATCCAGCAAAGTCGTGAACTCCGGAACAGTAATTTTGAGCAGATAATATTCCTGCCTGGCCTGCCAGTCACAAAAACAGGCCTGCCACAAAATCCATTTGTCACCAACCGCGCATTGCATCGTTTCAAATCCAGCCTGCTGAACCGCACGCCCCGCTTCCAGATCACTTTCGACAGTGTTAACGAACAAAGGCGGCTGTAGCCATTTGTTGTTTTGCTGAAGAAACTTAGCCTGAATAAATGCCTGCACGTCACCGCCCAACACTAAAATCCTGTCCTGAAACGGATCATAACTCAATAAGAAACACCGATCACCGTCACCATCAAAAACAAAACCCAACACGAGGTCTGAACTGTTTCGTAATTTTTCCTGCTGTTCACGACCGCTGTTCAACATCTGAGCTAATGTTTCATAACCAACGAATGCACCTTCCAATATTTCTTCCGCTGAAATAAAATCTAATCCTTCAAGATCAGCAACACCCGAGTACAGATTAATACCCAGAACCGGATCAGAGTTGGTAATGACAAAATCAGCAGCAACATTTTTAAGTAATTCCGCTATTATCGGAGAAAATGCCCCGTTTGCCGCATCAACAATTATCGTAATTCCGGTTAAAGTATTATCACTCAACCAATGATTATTTGGATCCGCCATAAAATCTAAAAACAACATCCTGGCAGCATGCTGATCATTACGGAGTTCTCCAAGTAAAGGGGCATTCAGCAGATCCTGATAATTTAAGCCGAGACATCGTCGGGTCAAGCGTTTATCATCTTCTGGAAATAATTTTAGATTGGAATGTCCCAAAAAAATTTTGATTCCATTCTGGTCTGCAGGATTGTGCGAGGCAGTTAAGACAAAAGCACATGCGGCTCCTACGTGTAGCAGATAAAGTGATATCGCCGGAGTCGGTAAAATATCTACAACCACAGCAGTCAGTCCAGCCTTCCTGATTCCGCGGACGGCGGCTTCATTAAAACGACCACTTAAATCCCGCGGATCCCAACCGATTACCACGAGGTCAAGTGCAGATGCAAAATTGGCTTCGAGCAGTTCCTGACAATAAGCAAAAGTATACAACTCAAAAAACTCTTCAGTCATTACACCTTCATCCAACAGAGCGGCAAGAGGACTTGAGGAGGTACTATCTTCTATACTACGGACAGGGCCACGAATGCCATCCGTTCCCTGTATCCGTTCAATAATAATTGATTCATTGGACGAATCTGGCTTGACGTCCGGAAGATCACTGTTCATTTTTTCCTGCTAAGTAAATGCTGGATTGGAATGGAATGGAAAAGGACTCAGCCGACTGTTACAGATTTGGCGAGATTTCTGGGTTTATCAATATTACGTCCCAGGTCTAAAGCCGCATAGTACGAAAACATCTGCGCCATTATCATTTGCGCCAGCGGGGCACATAACGGACTCAACTGAGGTAATTGCACTGCCTGATCACATACTGCCAATGCGCGCTCATCCCCCTGAAACATGATTCCAATCACTGTTCCTCCCCGAGTTTTTACTTGCTCCATCGCAATTAGCGTACGGTCGTGTAGAACCTTTTGTTCCAGCAGTGGCACAAAAAACAAGGAGTGTAGAGTTGGTTCTACCATAGACAGTGTTCCGTGTTTGAGGAATCCTGCCGGCATTCCTTCCGCATGTTTATAAGTAACCTCTTTCATTTTCAGCGCAGATTCCATGGCAACAGGATAATAAACACCGCAGCCGAGAAATAACCAATGTTCCACATGACTAGTAGAGCGTGCTATGTTGCGCACGAATCCGGATTGTTCGTTGAGAATCTGTTGAATCATTTCCGGAAATAACTCCAAATCCTGCTGGTGTTTTTTATAAACATCCTGTGAAAGAAACTCACGCATCAGACCAAGCTCCAAAGCGACACGCAGCATAATGAAAGTTTGCGCGAGGGCCGCTTTAGTAGAAACAACACAGATTTCCGGTCCTGAACCCTGCATAATCACTTGATCAACCATCATACTGATAGCCGAGCCCATCACATTTACAACCGCCGCAGTTTGCGCTCCGGATGTTTTCGCATATCCCAAGGCGGTTTTTGTATCATAGGTCTCTCCTGATTGAGAAAGTGCCAGCACTAGATCCCCGGACTCAACTGTAACTACCGAAAACTCGTCTGAACTGAGGGCTGGATAATATCGATCTGCCAGATTGGAAAAAAAATATTGACTGATATTTGCCACATAGAAAGTCGTCCCAACTCCCATCAGGTAGGCACGTGAAGCTTCTGTAAACATCTCGGCCAACCCGGAAATTTGTTCCCTTGGAATTTTCAATGCCTGCCGTACTGTCTGCGGTTCATCAAAAATCTCCTTGAGCATGTAATGAGAATACCCTCCTTTTTTGCTAGTTTCCACGTCCCAGTCAATGTGCATAACCGCTTTTTCAACAATTTTACCGGTTTGCACATTACGGATTTGGTAATCATCACGACCTAAGACGACATACTCTCCATCATCCAGAACAATCGCCTGCCTTGTATACTCCAAAAAAGCATTGAGATCTGAGCCAACATAATTACATCCTTCGCCTAGTCCCAACAACAATGGAGATTCTTTTTTTACGCAGTACAGATGTTCCGGGTCATGCGTGGAAAGCATCACAATAGAGTATGAACCTTCTATTTGCTGCAAGGCGGCTAAGAAAGCTCTTTCTAAATCCTTAAGCTCCGCATATGATTCCTCCAACAAGTTGACGAAAACTTCTGTATCAGTCAATGACTCAAAAACAACATCTTGACTAATCAAACGTTCACGCAATTCCTGGTAATTTGAAATAATACCGTTGTGTACAATCACAAATTCTTGCTTGTAAGAAAGATGAGGGTGTGAGTTTTCCTTGGTTACTCCTCCGTGAGTTGCCCAACGCGTATGAGCAATTCCGATACTGCCCTGCATTTTGTCCAAATTTTCCAAGGCGTTGACTTCATCTATTCCTCCAATATTTTTTCGTAAATCAAGTTCACCCTCATTCAGCATCGCCATTCCGCAGGAATCATATCCACGATATTCCAAATTGCGGATTGAATTAAATAGATTTCTGCCTATATTTTCTGAATGGACTATGCCACTGATACCACACATATTTTTTGCCTTAGCGGGTTTTAATTTAGGATGCTGTAATTAAAGTGTAATACAATCCGCGATGATTTTTCCGGATTCCACAATGCTGCCTGGGCCGAGAGTATGACGGGCTCCAATGGACACGCTGTCACCTATAAATGCCCCCAGCTTCGTCAAACCAGTTTCTACCGTATCTGAGTTGGAACTGCAGCTAATCCGACTATAATCTACAGTATGATTAACTGTCGTCAGTCCTGAACCTGATTTTACATTTTCTCCCAACACACTGTCCCCAACAAAAGAAAGGCGGCCGACATCGTTGTTTCCAAAGAGTACGCAGTTTTTCAACTCAGATCCGTAACCTACTATCGAATCAGGGCCAATCGCACTGTAATTACGAATGAGTGAATTATTTCCTACGTATGAATTGGCACCTATGTAACAGGGCCCCTTGAGCACAGTTCCGGATTCAATTTTGACATTCGGTCCTATACGTACCGCTCCTTCCAGATGCACGTGTCCCAAAAGTTTAACCGTAGAATCTATCTCAGCAGTTTTCCAGGAACTCATCAACATCCTGTTTGCATCCAAAATGTGCCAAGGATGTATCATATCAATCCAGCCTTGTTCCCACAAACATGCCTGAAGTCCACTGCTTGCTATCATTTGCTCATAGCAACGGGAAATATCATGCTGATTCTCAGCCAATAGTTCAAAAATTTTCGGAAACAAAACAAACATTCCCGCAAAGACATAATTCGCCTGATTTGCCTGGGGTTTTTCAACCAGTCGGCTGATTTTCATTTCGTGATCCAGATAGACATTACCAAATTCTTTTGAAGACTCAGGCAGCGCAATCAAAGCAACCTCCCTGTCAGTTTCAGAGTAAGTCTGAAGTATAGATAAAAATGGGTTGTTGTCCGTCATTACATCACCATAAACCAGCAAAAAGGGCTTCTTTTCTAGAGACGAGCGGCAAAGGCTCAGTGCGTGGCCAATACCCTTTAGTTCATCTTGAACGACATACTCAAGGTTCACACCAAGCGTTTGTCCACTGCCGAAATACTGACGGATCATTTCCTGCTGATGATTAACGACCAGTACTATATCGTGAATCCCTGCTTCCTTGAGGTAACAAATCGTATTTTCGAGGATATATTGCCCTGCAATGCGAATCATCGGTTTACAGCGGGTTTCAATAAAAGGACTCAATCGGGTACTGCGATTAGCCGCGAGAATAACTGCTTTCATGACGTCACCTTGAAAAAAACGTTGAGATGTTTAAAATTCATTGAACTCCGGACTGGCTGACTTCTTTTTCATTTAGCACACGGTTGAGCAAATGTTTCAAAACCTCGTCTGCACACAGCTTTCCTGTATCGACAATAATCGCGTCGTCTGCAGGTTTCAGTGGTGCCACTTTTCGGTTTTGATCCTGAAAATCACGTTTTCGGAGGGCGGATAATATTTCCTCATAATTTCCCCCTTCACCACGTTCCTGCAATTGCAGCAACCTGCGTTTAGCGCGAATCTCCGGAGAAGCATCTACGTAAAATTTGAATTCCGCTGCAGGAAAAACGACTGTGCCAATATCCCTGCCTTCCAAAACCGCGCCCCTGTAACTTGAAGATTTTCGCACTTCTTCAACCAGACTCCGCTGCTGTTTTTTCATCACTTCCCGGATCAAGGGAAAGCGGCTGATTTTTGAAGCCTGTGCCGAAATCCGTTCTGTGCGGATTTCCTGAGTTACATCTGTATCATCGCAAATTACTTTCTCATGTTCAAAAACTATTCGTGTTTGATCACCCAGCTTTTCCAGAGATTCGTCACTTTCCTGAAAACCCTGCGCGGCCCAGCTCCAAGCAAGACAACGGAACATTGCTCCGGTGTCTACATACAAACAATCCAGTTTAGCGGCCAGTTGACGGGCTATTGTACTTTTCCCAACACCGGTGGGACCGTCAATGGCAATGATTTTAAAACCCATAATATTTATGTTTCACGTGGAACAATTAACAAATAACTACTTTTTGAAAAAACTCTGAATAGTCATCTTTACTCACTTTTTTTCTTTTCCGGTAAAGCTCTTCATTAAACCGGCAGGTTGCTTAACAGGAAGCTATTTATTAATGATGCTCAGCTGAATCTTGCTGAAATAGTATCATTTCAAAGGAAGTGAGAAATCCTGCAAATATTATTACGCTAACATTACTGAGTCAAGTTGTTCAGTAGTTTTTCAACTTCCTTTTGAAGTTCTGCGCTTTTAAATTTTTTTAACATTTTACGGTAAATCGCCCTCGCATCATTGCTGCGTTTAAGCTGAGCATAACTTGAGGCAATCCTCAAATTAAGAGCATAGCTTTTTTGTTCAGACAAACCACGGTCCAGATATAATACTTTCAGATTTGCAGCGAGCGCCTGTGAGTGTTTATCCTGCTCAAAAAGTGACAGACCTTTTTCCCTGAGGATATGCAGCTGCCATTTCTTTCGGCCATCCTGTACTGTTTCCATTGATTTTAGTGCCTGGTTCAGCCAACGTTCAGCCATCTCATATTTCGCTAACTCGTTGTAAAGTTCACCTATCAGTATAATCTGCTCAACTCTTTTTTCCGGCTCAAGCTCCTCTTGACGTACCGATTTTTTATAATTGACAACCAGTTGATTTAAATAAGGGGCAGCCTTTTCCTTTTGTTTCCGCTCCATAAAATAATTTCCGAGTAAATGCAGAATTTCGAAGCTGTAAGTATCATCCTTGCTTTGCTGCAGAAACTTCTCAGCACCTTTCAACATTTCGGGAATACGGGCTAGCTCATACTGAATTTTAAGGATTCTGTAACGGATAACCCTCTCACTGCCTTCTGGAGGATTTTTTAAGGCTAAATTATAATAGGTGACAGCTTCATCATATTTTTGCGTATCATATAGTGCATTTGCACGATGAAAGAAGAGAAATCCGTGATCTTCACTGGTTGAAAGTCCAAGGCCGATTCCCGTCACACTGAGTATTCTCCGGGGATCTTTAATATGCTTAAGCACTTCCACCCTCAGCTTAATCAGTGAGAAGTCAGAATACTGCACAATTTTGCGCTGTAACACATCATCAGCTTGCTCATACCTTTGCATCGCAATAAGAATTCGGACTCTTAAATGAATTTCTCTGACAGGCTTTTTCAGCGGATCGAAAGTGCTGCGAAGTTCATTTAAGATTTCTAAAGCTAAATTTTGTTTTTTTTGTTCGAAGTATGACTGGGCCTGTAAATAAAGTCCTTCTTCCAAGAATTCAGAAGTGGGATGCAGCTTTTTCAGGTTAGTAAAAGCAGAAATCGCAGGGTTCCATTTTTGCTGATCATGATTTACCTTGCCAAGCAGATACCAGCGGTCATCGTCCCGCTCACCCTGTTGATCAACCTGACGCATGGCCATGATAGCATCTTTGGGTCTTTTAGCTATTTCATACAGCATGACTCCATACCAAAAATAGTAATCCGACAGACGCGCAGAGTTGGAATAATCTTCAAGAAGCAGTTTTAAGTCCTGAAATGCTTTGCTGTACTCCGCAGCCAGAAGCTTAATCACAGTTCTGAGGTAAATACTTTCCTCAATAACAACTAACGATGTCTGTTCATTTGCTGTATCCAATGAGTGTTTAAATGACCATTGCAGCCACTGTTTTGACTTTTCTCTATGGCCCATACTTAAGTAGAGATAAGCATAGATCAGTTCCATTTCAGCTTGCCAGGCATCCCATGATTTAGCCACTGACTTCAATCCCGGCTGTTTCTTGAGCAAAAACTTATAATTCTCACTTTTTGCTGCATGGTGCATTAATTCACGTAGGGATTGTTCACGGAGGAGATCATCATTTATTACCTGCCATTTTTCCCAAGCCTGCTCATATTGTCCGGCTTCTAAATGCATTCTTAACCAGGCCCGTGCAAGCTGATCAGGATTCCTGACACCGAACTCCTCCAGAGACTCCAATGTTTTTTTTGCTTGAGACCACTGTTTCAAACTCATCTCAGCAACTGCACCAAGCCAGAAGAAATGCTCCATTTGAAGGTCATTGTAAAACTCTGGCTTAGCAGCTTTATCAGCAACTAGATCTGCTAGTTCCTGCCATCTATTTTCCACAAAATAATATTCCGCGAGGCGTACTACGTGCTCAAAATCATATTTAAATTGCTGAGTCATTCTTTCAAGCAAGAAAAATATTTGGTCGCTTTTCTTCAATTTTACATAAGTCAGGTATTTCAAATATAGAAGTTGTATCCGGATTTTTTTAATACTGATTTCTGCCTCATGTTTATTAATTACCTCCAATGCTTCTTCATATTTTTTTTGCTTAACAGCCAGCCACGCCAAGCTGTAACGACTGAAATCTCTTAAATCAACATAAAGATTAGAGTTCTTGTTCTGTTCGAGTGAATCCAGAAATAATGTTAACAATTTTTCTGCTTGAGCATATTTTTTCTGCTTTGCCATTATTTGCCCCAACCAAAACCATGACGGAGTAAACCAGGGTGTTTCCGGATAGTCATCAGTAACTGTCTGGAATCTCTTAAGCGCTACATTCAAGTCGCCACGAAACAAATGAACTATGCCTTCTTTGTAAAATTTTCCTGAACGGTCAAGCCAGCTGGGATCATCCGGAATAAAACGAGGGTAATTCCAATCTGGAAGTTCAGGATATGCTGTCTCAGTAACAGAGACTAATGGTAGTTCAGGTAGTTCAGGTAAACGAAGAGTTGGAACAGGTAGCGGGAATGTGCCATAATGTGTCTTTACCTCAAGGGTGCTGCTACTACTTTCTGAAAATCCGCTCACTGGCTGACAACATATAATCAGAATCAAGAGTATTATTGAAAAAATTTTTCTCATTTTAAGAAAATTCATAATAATAACAAATGTTTATATGAATTGAAGTCATTCATTGTTAACAAACTATTAACAATAGCTCTCAATCATTTGATTACGAAAAGTAATCAGTTCCTCGGCGGACTGACTCAAGTCTTCCGCAGATAGTTCCAGTGCAAAGTCATAGCCGCTCATTGCATGCTGGTAACGTGGGTCATAGTAGTCTACTAAAAGCATGTGCACTATGTTTTCAATTTTACCTTGTTTCAGCCACAGCCGTAATTGTTCGACTTTAACTTTGCCGAGCGCCACTTTCAGTGATTGCAAAATTGAGTCAATTTGCTGAATACTCTTTGCATCACAAATATTATACTCTTCAACTATACGGCTGATTCTGGTTTCCAATTCAGCACTCAGTAGCACCAGCTTTCCACTCTTCATCGCATTTGCAAAAGTCTGCGGAATAAAAACCTGTCCAACTTTTCGGCTTTCGCCTTCAACAAAAAGAAAAAGATCCTCAGGCAATTCACTCAATTTTTGAACCAGCAACGCTTCAAAATCTTTCTGAGTCCGGGGAATTTTGTGAATAGCGCCAAACAGGGAACTGCGGTGTTGCGCCAGACCTTCCAGATCCAAATGATCCGGAAGTTTTTCTAGGAGTAATGTCTTTCCAACACCAGTCTTTCCATGCAGCACAATGAGCGGGGGAACTGGATTTTCAAGTTGCCTCAGAACAAATTGCCGATAATATTTATAACCTCCTTGCATTTGAGAAACACTGAATCCGTTTTCCTGTAGGAGCCTGACCACCGAAGCGGATCTCATCCCGCCACGGGCACAATATACAACGAGTTGCTGAGATTTTATTGCAGAAAGCGTTAATAAAAACTGCTGAAGTCTCGGTTCAAAAAACTCCAGTCCTTTCACAACGGCGGCATCCCGACCAACTTGTTTGTAGATTGTACCAATTTCCGCACGTTCCAAATCATCAAAAAGCGGAAAACTCCTGGCACCGGGAATACTGCCTTTTGCAAACTCCTCGGCAGTCCGCACATCCAGCAAAAGCATGCTCTCTGTAAGAGCTTCCTCCACTGATAATGCAGGAAAGCCGCCTTTGAGAAAGTCCTCCATTCTTTTAGAAAACGGCTTTGACTGAGCTGTCAAATAGTCGTTATCAGTCATTCCTCATCAGCAGTTTCTTCCACTGGCTGACTATTCTGCGCAGGATCAAGATTGTGCAAAGCGCGTACTTTAAGGTTGATGGTTTCAGCAATTTCGGGGTTTTCTTCCAAAAACTTGATGGAGTTATCACGCCCCTGACCTAACCTCTCTTTTTCGTAGGAGAACCAGGTCCCGCTTTTTTGCACAATTTCCGCATTCACGGCTAAATCAAGCAGGACACCAATTTTGGATATTCCAACCCCATAGATTAAATCAACTTCGGCAATACGAAACGGTGGCGCCAATTTATTTTTTGCAATCTTGATTTTCATTCTGTGACCTGTTACTTCGTCTCCGCTCTTAATCTGACTCGCACGTCGAACATCAAGACGTACACTGGAGTAAAATTTGAGTGCATTACCGCCTGTGGTTGTTTCCGGATTTCCAAAAACCACACCAATTTTTGAACGAAGCTGGTTGATAAAAATGAAAATTGTGTTGGACTTTGAGATCACTCCTGACAATTTACGGAGGGCTTGTGACATCAGGCGTGCATGCAATCCCATATGTGAATCACCCATGTCTCCTTCCAATTCGTTTTTAGGAACAAGCGCTGCCACAGAGTCAATAACAACCATATCCACTTTACCGACGCGGACAAGCTGTTCCGCGATTTCCAAACCCTGTTCTCCGTAATCAGGTTGAGCCAGAAGAAGATCTTCAATCTTAACACCCAATGTTTTGGCGTTATTTCGGTCAAATGCATGCTCTGCGTCTATGAATGCGGCTACACCACCTATTTTCTGAATTTCCGCAATTGCACACAAGGCTAAGGTTGTTTTACCGGATGCTTCTGGACCGTATATTTCAACGATCCGTCCTCGCGGCAAACCTCCAATTCCAAGAGCAATGTCCAGGGCTAAATTTCCAGCGCTGACGGCAGGAAACTGAACCACTGTCGAACCGTCCATTTTCATAATTGACCCTTTACCATACTGGCGTTCAATTTGCGAAATTGCGGTATCCAAATCTTTTTGTCTTTCTTCAGTCAACATAATTTCTCCTTAATATAAATATTAAATTTGCCCAGTTTTAACTGACTTAATGTTTGATTATTCAGGATCAGTCCTTGAGAAGTACTGGGGTTACAAGTTGAACTTAAAAACGCCTCCGAACACTACTCATGAAAAGTATTTATCCCTGTATATTTAGACAGGTTTAATCTGTAAATAATAATCAGACTATGCTGAAGTCGCAATGCTATATTCAATTTGGAGCGAAAGTAAGGTAATTTTCTGGCAGCCGCAATCCAGTCCTTGACTGATCAGGCCTGGTTAATTAATGTGATAAAGCTGAGAAGTAAATAATTCTCTTTTTGTTATTTCGAAAATAAATATATTGCAATAATATTAGTAATATATGATCATTCGTATTATTCTTGAAGACACTTTATCAGCTATTAGCATGACTTTCTTTGGGGTAGTCTGAAGCTGACAAACTGCGGTCTACCTTGAACCTTAGAAGCTTATCTGGCTATAATGTTAATATTCTTTTTCACGATTAACCGAGATTTTTTAAATGAAAAAAGTACTTGTTACAGGAGGTGCAGGTTTTGTTGGATCTTTCCTTTGTGACCGTCTGATTGATGAAGGTCACGAAGTTATTGCAGTTGATAATTTTTTTACAGGCAGCAAAACGAATTTACTGCAGCTTGAGCACAATCCCAATTTCGAATTGATACGTCATGATATCGTAGAACCTCTTCTCTTGGAAGTAGACTGGATTTTCAATCTGGCCTGCCCGGCTTCTCCGGTTCATTATCAGTACAATCCGGTAAAAACAGCAAAAACAAATGTCATGGGGACTCTTAATATGCTGGGTCTGGCAAAACGAGTTAACGCACGTATCTTACAGGCCTCCACTTCGGAAGTGTACGGCGATCCGCAAGTACATCCTCAACCAGAAAGTTATTTTGGCAATGTCAATCCTGTCGGTTTGCGAAGTTGTTATGATGAAGGGAAACGTTTGGCAGAAACATTAATGATTGACTACCATCGCCAAAGTCAGGTTGATGTAAAAATTATTCGAATTTTTAACACCTACGGCCCAAGAATGCATCCGGATGACGGCAGGGTTGTCAGCAATTTTATTGTTGCAGCACTTAAGGGTGAACCGATCACAATTCACGGGGATGGACTGCAAAGCCGCAGTTTTTGTTATGTCACTGAATTAGTGGACGCAATGTACCGCATGATGCAGACAGAAGATTTTACCGGACCAGTTAACACAGGAAATCCCGGAGAATTCACCATGATTGAGTTGGCAGAAAAAGTCATCGAAATGACAAATTCAAGTTCCAAACTGATTAAAACCGCAGCACGTCCTGACGATCCAGGACGCCGTAGGCCGGATATTACGCTGGCCAAAGAACGGCTAAATTGGGAGCCTGTTATAACACTTGAAGAAGGTCTGCGTCCAACCATAGATTATTTTGATGAACTTTTGAAACGTGCTTGAAAAGTACTATTAACAAAATTTTTGCTGCCTTCTTTTGTGATTTTTTTATTTTTGTAGAAGGTGCTGACAAACTTTAATTTCAATCCCCGAGAACCTGCATGCACCCCCTGCCTGTTCCACCTGAACTAATTAAAATCGCAAAAGCAGTTGTGAAGTCCAATGGTCGGAGCCTTCTCGTCGGTGGTGCAGTACGGGACCACTTCATGGGTAGAAAATTTTCCAAAGACATTGATGTGGAAATTTACGGAATTAGTCCGGAAATTCTTGAATCCGTGCTCGGAAAATTTGGACATCTTCATGCAGTAGGAAAAAGTTTTGGCGTGCTGAAGCTTAAAACTTCAAGTGCAGAATATGATTTTAGTCTACCCAGATCCGAAAGCAAGTCCGGAAAAGGTCACCGTGGATTTCTGGTAACAAATGATTCCTCAATGAGTTACCAAAAAGCTGCTTCACGTCGTGACTTCACTGTCAACAGTATCGGTTATGATTTATTAACAAAGGAAGTGCTGGATCCTTTTGATGGTTTAGGTGACATAAAGCACAAAGTACTGAGGCATATCGGCCCCTCATTTGCCGAAGATCCGTTACGGGTTTTAAGGGCAATGCAGTTCTCAGCACGTCTTGAATTTGAAATTGCTGCTGAAACAGTAGAACTTTGCAACCACTTAGACCTCACTGAATTATCAAAGGAACGGATTTTCGAAGAGTTCCGGAAGTTATTTTTAAAAGCAAAACGCCCTTCCATAGGTTTGGATGCCGCCAAAAAGCTCGGAATCTTAAAGTATTTTCCAGAGTTAAAAGCGCTGATTGGAGTGCCGCAGGATCCGGAATGGCATCCGGAAGGTGATGTCTGGATCCACACTCTACTTGTAATGGATGAGGCGGCACAGTTAAGAAAAGGTGATGAAAAACAGGATTTGGAATTAATGTTCAGCGCGCTTTGTCATGATTTTGGTAAACCGCTGACTACTGAATTCTTGCGTGGACGTTGGCGCAGTCCTGCTCATGACGTCAAAGGTGTTGCACCAGCAGAGCATTTTTTACGCAGAATGACGGATGATCGAATTTTAATTGAACAAGTTACAACTCTCGTCAAAGAACACCTTCGGCCAGTACAGCTTTTTAAGGAACGTGAGCGGATTAATTCCGGAACAATCCGGAGACTCGCCTTACGTGTCCGCATACCTGAGTTGGTTTTATTGGCTAGGGCAGATTATTTTGGCAGAACACTCTCAGAGGATGAGAGAACACATTTTGAAGCAGGAGACTGGCTTTTGGATGAAGCAGAACGCGTGAACGTGCGTGACGAAGCACCTCGTCCGTTGCTCCTTGGCAGACACCTCTTAGCCCTCGGCATGACACCCGGACCTGAAATTGGTCTTATTTTAAAACAGGCATTTGAAAGCCAGCTCAATGGAGATTTTCAAAAAGAAGACGCTGCAATTTCCTGGGCAAAGTCTTACCTTTCAAATTAGTCAGCTCTTGATCATTCCTGACGGAATCGTTATAATCCAAGTAATATTCAAAGTATTTTTTTACTAACTATATTCAAAGACATGTCATCCAAAACGCTCGCCAAAAATCGTAAAGCACGGTTCGAATATGAAATACAAAAAACCATGGAAGTCGGCATCGTCTTACAGGGTACAGAAGTAAAGAGTATCCGCGCAGGTCAAATCAATCTCGCCGAAAGTTACTGCAGGGTGGATGACAGTTTACAAGTATATTTATTGAATGCTCATATTTCTCAATACGATTTTGGAAACCGCCATAATCACGACCCTCTCCGACCGAGACGTCTGTTGCTTCACCGTTCTGAAATCCGCCGCCTGTATGGCGAGGTTAAAGAGCAGGGCCTTACAATGATTCCGCTTAAAATTTACTTAAAAGGAGGAATTATTAAAATGGAATTGGCATTAGGACGCGGAAAAAAACTGCATGATAAACGTCAAACTATGAAAAAACGGGACGCTGAGCGTGATGTAGAAAGAGCTCTCAACGAACGTACTTAACCAGGAACAAGATGACAGAAAACGCCCTGCAACCAGCTGATTCAGATCCTGCATGGTCGTGGCTCGCCCTGAGTTTAATTTCCGGAATTGGTTACAAAAAGATCCGGCAACTAAGTGAGCATGCAGGCAGTGTGCAGGAACTGTTGAAAACTCCTGCTGAAATACTTGTCAGCAAATTCCAACTCTCAGCCAAATTAGCCGGACTGCTTGCAAAGGCAACTCAAACACACAGTTTCCTGATCGAAAAACGAATCATTGGAGAAACTCCGGGAATCCGGCTTTTTTGTCCTGATTCATCCGGATACCCTTTGAGTTTAAAGCAAATATCGACTCCACCAAGTGTTTTGTATTGGCAAGGTGAGTTGGAGAATGCGGAAAGTCCGTGTCTTGCTTTCGTCGGTTCCAGAGGCTGTACAGCATACGGAAAACAACAAACACGTCGACTGGTTAAAGAACTGGCACAAGCTGTTCCGGAGATGATAATTGTGAGCGGACTTGCAAAAGGTATTGACACGGTGGCGCATGAAACAGCATTAGAATGCGGTTTAAAAACCATTGCTGTACTCGCAGGTGGATTACAGCATATCTATCCTCCGGAAAATAAAAATCTGGCTGCGGAAATTCTAAAAAATGGAGCACTGGTTTCCGAATTTCCCCTTGGTGTAAAACCTCTTGCACGTAATTTTCCTATCCGGAATCGTGTCATCAGCGGTTTGTCGATAGGAATTGTAGTAACAGAAGCGCGGAAAAAAAGCGGTGCAAAAATCACTGCCGCGTTTGCACTTGAGCAAAACAGAGAAGTGTTTGCCCTGCCGGGACGTGTTGATTCCTCTGCGAGCTCCGGAACTAACAGTTTGATTGCACGTCAGCACGCTAAACTGATTTGCAGCGCAAGAGATATTTTAGAAGAATTATCATTTTTTTCTACTACTACTACTACTCAACTTCCTTTTGATTTCGAAACTACTCAATCAGGATTAAAAAAAATAAATACGGTTGATTTGAGTGAAATACAAAAGAAGATTGTTTTAGCCCTGAATGACGGAATTGAGGAAATCGACGCAATTCACTCACAAACCAAAATTGAAATGAATATTTTGCTGGCTACCTTGCTAGAATTAGAATTAGCTGGTAGAGTAGATAGTTTCGGGGGTCAAATATACCGTCTTGCGGTCGAACTTGATCTGTCCACAAATTAAAACTTGTAATGAGTATCAATGGAAACTAATTTTTACGTTGTCGGAGATAATCGGGGAACAGCCTTTTTTCTGAGAAATATCAAATTTTTTATCTGGCTACTGTTAGCTATTATTTTTGCTTTGTCCATTACAATCGCTTATCTATACTTTACACGCGAGCTCGATCAAGAACTGTTGACGGTAAGTATCCAACGAGAAAAAACACGCAGTGAAAATCTGGTTAATAAATTAAAACAAACCGGACAACAAGACTCTGATTGGGAGCAGCAGGTGTTGTCTCAGTCTTCTCAGAATAAAAAACTGAATGAGCAGCAGGCAGCACTGCTGGAACGTCAAAGAAATGAACTTAACGAGCTTAACTCAATTCTTAAACAGCGCGAACAGGTGGTTCGTCAATTTCAACTTGAAAAAACTTCTTCTCAGGAACAGATCAACAACCTTCAACTTAAAGTCCGTTCCCTCCAGCAGCAGCTTCTGAGCGCCCAAGCATCTTTAACTGAATCAATAGCAGAAAATGAAATTGTCCAAGCAAAAATAACTGAACTTGATGCGGAAATAAACAAACTTGAGCTAAAACTTAAAAAACCTACACAAGTTGCTACTACTATTGCCCCGGTTAAAAAACAAATATCACAAGTAAGCGTTAATTCTGCTATCTCTGTAGAAAAATTAAAAATTAATAGAAATAATAGCACAGTAAGTATCAATTACAACCTGACCAATAATTCGAACAGGCTCCAACTGGGGCGAACTGGAATGTATCTTTCTTCCAAGAAAAACCTTGAAAAAGATATTCAGTTTCGTCTGGAAAACTCAACACCTTTTAGAATAAAAAGATATAGAATCATTTCCAGAAATTTCTCCAAAGTAAAATCAGGTAGTTTTGTACGAATCCTGATCTGGAATGACAAAAAGGAGCTGATAATTGATAATGCTTATCCAATAAAGTAGTAACAAAAACTCCTTTACTTTCTGCCCTGCCTCATGTCTGCTCTCATAAATCTTGAAAGCGTCAGTAAGCGCTTCGGTTTTCGTAATATTCTCAACAACATTAACTTCTCGCTTGATACAGGTGAGTTCGTGATGTTGATTGGAAATAACGGTGCCGGCAAATCGACGCTGCTCCGTATAATCAGTTCACTGATGAAACCGTCAAACGGGGAAATTACTTTCCGCGGCACAAACCAAAAAGATAATCTGCTGGAATGGCTGCAGATAATGGGCAGTATCACTCACGAAAACAGGTTATATGCAGACCTGAATTCAATAGATAATTTACGCTTGTACGGAACACTTTACGGTGTTGAGGAGCTGAATTCTAAAATCGATGCTGTTTTAGCGAAAATAGATCTGTCCCATGTTTCGCAGCTGCCGGTTCGTAATTTCAGTAGTGGAATGACAAAACGTTTGATAATTGGACGTTTGATGTTGTGCAAACCAGAAATCCTGATTCTTGATGAACCCTACACCGGACTTGATCAAAACTCATTCCGCTGGTTTCAGGAATATCTGCGGGAATTTCACCAGCAGGGAGGCACAGTGCTGATGGTTACCCACCAAATTGAGCTGGGACTGGAGTTGGCAACCCGTGTCCTGGTTTTGCGCCGCCAAAACATCAAGCATGATATTTCCTCAGCAGGCTTGAGTGCGGAACGCTGTAGTGCACTGCTGGAAGAATAATGCACTTTAATACTTACCTCGAAAGTTTTTCTGAGTTAGAACAAATCCAACAAACCTCAATCCGTGAAGTGATTTTGCAACACAAATCGCTGAGCAGAATGGGAAAGCAGAGTACAAAGTCTTTGCTCTCACTCCTGGAAGCAGCACTTTCCTGCGGTTTGTCTCCCGTTTTGCAGTGGGACATCCTCAGCACAGAGCAAACTTTCCGGCACTGTCTAACAATTCTGAATCGTTTGCCTTTAGCAAAATTTCACGCAATCCGTGTGCAGGATCTTGGAGCGGCTGAGTGGGTCCGGCAGGAACATCCGGAACTTCCTCTGCAGTTGATTGTTGAAACCGGAAACCATAACATCATCGGACTTCAGCGCTGGACAGAATACTTTGGTCCGCAATTACAACGCCTCGTTCTTTCCACAGAACTGCCTAAATCCGTGCTGAATGAGTATAGTAAAATTTTAACCGTGCCTTGTGAGATATTAGCTGTTGGTAGAATTTTGTTGTTTTACACTCCTCGTAAATTGCTTAGTTCGCATGATTTTTCAACGAACTCTCCGGATTTTCTGGAAAAAAAATTAGTCCCGGGAGATCAACCGCAACAACAGTTTCCAACCGTCGAAAATCAACATGGAACGTTCATGTTTCATCATCGTGATTTGTTTTTGCTGGATTATCTTCCGGAACTGCAGAAAACAAGTTTGGAAGTCTTAAGACTTGATTTACAGCATCTTGATTTATCCGCAAACTGGCTTATTAAATTATCAGCGTTGCTAGAGTCATTTGATAAAGAAAAATGTACTGCCTTAAAATCAGCCTGGCCCACTAAAATAACACATAGTTTCTTTAGAGCAAACCGAACAGACCTTGCGATTGAGCGTATAAAAAATCCTCACCTGAAGGATCACGGAGAAACTCTGGTGGGATATGTCGTTGAAGCAGTCAAGGGTGAGCAACTGATTATTTTGGCCCGTAAAACATTCCCTTTTGCTAAAGCTTTACTGGGGATTACTCCGGAAGGTCGGGAGTGTAATATTGCGACCGAAGACATACAGACTACAGACGGTCAACCTGTAACAGAGATTGTTTCAGGAAATCTGTATCAAGTTCCGCACGTCAAATATGTGACTGCACAGACCCTTGTCTACAGCCGTTATGAGTGATTGCAGCTTGAATATTTCTCACAAACACGTAAGCTTTAAAGGCCTTTTCTTTGAAATTTACGGTGCTGCCTGTAATAATATTTCAAACCTTTTTCGTTCAATAATCCCCGTTTAATACTGCACTCAAGGGTCTTCATGCAGGTCTTCCGTTACCAGGATAAAACAACTTCTTTTCCAAGTTCCGTTGTTACTATCGGAAATTTCGATGGAATTCATTTAGGCCACCGAGCTTTAATTTGTTCTGCGGTACATGAAGCAAAAGCACGCGGATGTGCCAGTGCTTTAGTGACTTTTGATCCGCATCCTCAAGAAATAATTCATTCCCAACAATCAGTTTCGCGAATTTGCACGGCTGTTCATCAACTGCGTTTACTTGAAGAACTAGGTCTAGATGAGCTGCATGTGATACCTTTCACAAAGGAACTTTCGCAAATGCCTCCGGAAGAATTCGCACTTCAGTTTTTGATAAAACGTTTTGATTTGGCAAAACTAGTCATTGGTTACGATTTTCGTTTTGGAAAGTACCGTGCAGGAGACTTCATTCTGCTGGAAACTCTCAGCCAAAAATACAACTTTTCACTAGAAGAAGTTGCTCCGGTACAGGAGAAAGGTCAAACAGTAAGCAGTACCCTGATACGGGAATTAATACAAGAATATCGTTTTGCAGAAATACCGTCTTATCTTGGTCGTGATTTCAGTATTTACGGAGAGGTAGTTCACGGGGAACAGCGTGGACAAAAACTAGGATTTCCTACCGCAAACATCCAGCCGGGAATCACCTTAGCTTTGCCAAACGGTGTCTATGTCAGTAAAATAATATTTGCAAACAAAATTCATTTTGGCGTTACTAATGTGGGTAAACGGCCTACATTCGGCGAAAATGCTGTTACTGTTGAAACTTGGCTTTTTGATTTTGATGAAGATATTTACGGTAAGGATTTGGAGGTTATTCCGCTTTTTCAGTTGAGGGCGGAAAGGAAGTTTTCTTCTATGGAAGATTTGCAAAATCAAATTAAGCAGGACGTTGAAAGCGCGCGTAATTACCTGGTTGAACATGAATTCATGACTGTTGAATGAAACTATCTGTACTTATCATTTAGTCCTAAATTTGCCAGATTCAGGGTTTTGATCTTTTCCATTTTTTTAATTTTTGTTTCCTCTCTTTTTGCATCATCAAGATAGTCCACAAATTCTCTTTGTTTTGAAAGAGCAAATTCTTGAAAGCAATTTTCATGTTTGTTTCAGCACCTCATAACTTGACTGAACAAAGCCAAAATCATAGCTTTTGGTTTCGAGGTGTTTAAGCGGAACATCATTTTTTAAGTATCCAAACAAAGGAATACCGTTGCCTATAATTACTGGAATGACCGTAATGGTAAAATCGTTGATAAGTCCCTCCGTGATGAATCTCTGAATGGTGATTCCACCATCAATATATAAGCGCTTAGCTCCTTCATGCGCTAAGCGCTTCCATAATTCTGTCGGGCTTTCTGAGGAATATGAGACAGTTTTCAATAAATGCTGAGGAATAATAATGCTTTTGCTGCTTAAAACAATGACGGGTTTTTTACAGTAAGGCCAGTTGTTAAATGACAATATTTTTTCGTAACTTTTGCGGCCCATAATCAGAACATCTACGGATTCAAAAAAAACCTTGTATCCACAGTCTTCACCTGCACTAACTCCTGCATTTGCGGCATCTAACCAATCTAGTTCTCCGCCTTTTCTGGCAATAAAACCATCAAGACTTACTGCAATGAACACAGATGCTTTTAGACTCATCGATCTACTTTTGTGATTGAACAACCCCGTGAACAGGGGATGCAGAATTAATCAATTGAGAAACGCATAATCTGCTGATCTTCTTAGGCGCTTTCTATTTTGGGACAATTAAACATCCATTTAATACCGAATTTATCGGTCAACATGCAGAATTTTTCACCCCAAAACTGTTCTTTCAATTCCATCGTTACCAGCCCGGCCTGTTTGAGACAATTGAATGTTTTTTCCATTTTGAGAGGATCTTCGAAGCCTAAACTCAGTTGGATACTGGAATTAGCTGTTTTTGAACTTTCTGCACTGTCCATTTGATCAGCAAAACATTTTTTATAAAAATTAACAGCATCTTCACAGTCACCGTTAAACATTAAGTATGGTTTCAAATTTTCCATTTTAAATCTCCAGCTGTTTTTGTTGTTTTTCGAAAAAATCTAAGAAGGACATTTTAGCGGAACTGATAAAAACACACCAAATTCCTGAGCAATATTACAGCTAACCCGTGCGTGTACCTTTCCTTGTTTATCATAAAAACTTGCTTTCTCTGTCAGCGGAAAAACACCTTCATGCCAGACATTTGGATGAATATACAAACCCTTCCCGCCATCGACGTAAAAGGCGACAAAATCTGAGGGTTGAACATCATCTCCAGGTAGAGCCAGCGGAACTATGAAAGGTAAACCGTCTAAAGGGTAAAAGAGTTGTCCACCGTCCGGATGATAATTCACATGCCATAAAAGAACACGTTCATGGTCAACAGAATTTTGCGGATCCTTTTGAGCTTCTCCGGGGTTTTTGGACCAACCCAATAGATATTGGTCATTCACAGCCTGATTTTTACCGTACAAATAATCACCCTGCCACCAAAAATCGAAAGTTCCTGAAACTGTACCGGCCTCATTCCCGGTTCCGGAATCTACAGGACGTCTACCTTGGGGAGGCCAAGTTACAATTTCTACGGGATAATCATGGTAATCATCTACAAGTTCACCATAATTTTGCAAGGTCTCGGGACTTGCTTTCAGCAACGGCACATCAAACCACGGAAGTTTTTGCGGAACATCCGGAAGCAAATAATCAATTGGCTGCATGGCCAGCTTAGTTTTGCTACTTTCTTGTTTCATTATTTCTGTATTTTAAAATTAATCATGTAGATTTGAGTTTGGTTTTGCACTCTACTTTTTAGCACGCTTTAAAACCAAAGTATACCTCAGCCATTCATTGCCTGCTGAACCACCATTTTCATTGTTTCCAGATCCACATCGTCTTTATTTCTAAAATTGATACAGCTTTTCAATGTTTTACGTCAGGGTTAGCAGTCAGATATTTTGAAATTTTTTCAAGACTACAGGTATAAACAGACCAATAGTTCTTTTGATTATCAATTGCAAACCAACCATTTTCGGATTCATAAGTCGGCATTTTATATTTCAGACTGACCTTAGATTTTGGGAATAAATCCAAAACCAGTTTATGAACGGACAACGCCTTTGCGCTGCGCCCTTCCGGCATTTCAGCAAAATAATTTGTTATATCCATAAATCTATTTAACTTTTTTCATTGCTTAATGTTGATGAGCTAAAACCTTCTCCCTGCTTTTTGTATTCATTTCTTGGAGGACTAAAAACATCTAACACAGTTGCACCCGTCTCACCAGTACGAATTCCATGAGAGACGCCACATGGTGTGTACCAGAAATCACCTTCCTTCATTGTCAACTCTTCATCACCTTGGATTCGCACGCACGCGCCTTCAAGTAAAACTCCCCACTGCTCCTCCGGATGACTATGAACCGTGCCCGCAGTATTCGGTTCAAGCTTTACTACTGAGAGCATCAAATTTTTTCCGCTGAAAATCCTAGTTGAAATTCCTTCCGTCAATTTTCGAAATATGCCCTGGGTTTCGTCTCCTATCGAAAACTTCCAAGGTTGTTTTTTCAAGTCTTTTGCAATTGTCATGATAGAATACCCCATTTTCATTCATTAATATTCTGTTAAAATCCTAGATAGTCTACCAATTTTAATCATTAGACATTGACGATTAAACAATCTCAAGCCTGTCCGGATTTAGCGAGTTGATTTTATACTAAAGTCCAAGTTAAGACCAAGTTCTTTATAAAATTTGTGGCTTCTGTTTGTATAAACTTTATGACACAGCTAGTCCTCGAAAGCCATTTTTAACCCAAAGTAAATAAACAATAGCCCTGCGGTTTTTTGCAAATAGCGTGTAAGCATTTTATTTTTCTTTAGCAGATTACTGCTTTCTGCTTAATCGTATTATCAGATTTTTATCTTTGCTCCAGAAATTTGCAAACAGCTTTTTTAGGAGTTCTTGCTAATTTTTGAATTAATGCAAACGGTATTGAATCAATCCTGTACTGCCTTTCAATATAGTCCAACATCGCCAGCCATAGTTTTGCTGTCATTTCAGAATCGTAAAGAGCGCGGTGAAAAACACCATCAGACGGAATGTTCGCATACTTCACTAGAGTACCCAATTTGTGATTTGGTGCTTCTTGAAAAATTCTTTGTGCCACTAACATTGAACAGGCGAATTGCCCAGAATATTTCCTGGATATTTTTGCTAACTCAGCATCAAGAAAACGTTTATCGAATGAAGCATTATGTGCAACAAGATTATAACCGCTAATAAAGTCAGCGAATCTGTGCATTACCTCCTTACAGGGTGGAGCTTCTTTTAACATCCCATTAGTAATCCCTGTATAATCTTCAATGAAATGGCTAATACGCTGTCCAGGATTCATTAACTCTTGGAAATGCGCTTTTATTTCACCATCTTCAATACGTACAGCCCCTATCTCAATTGCACGATCTCCATTATCAGGAGAAAGACCTGTAGTTTCAAAATCTAGTATAACAACAGTCTCAGCTTTGTACATATTAACATCTATCCAGAGTATTTACTCTCGCATTGCTTTCGCAACATGCCTTAGCAAAATGAACATTGCTTTTGACAACAGTGCACTTTACGTTATTTTCGGTTATTCTATTTGTGAGTATGTAATACCATTTTCAATTTATTTCATCATTAATTGTTGAAATAATCTCATCAATATCAGCAAGTGGATTTGCGGCAACAGATCTCAACCAAGTCTCACCATCAAGCAGACAGCTTGAAAACATTCCCTCTGGTAAGCGCTTATGTAATTCCTCAGTCCTGCATGTTAGTGGTCGAAAGACAGTTACTCCTGTTGTCGGCATTGCCCAAAGAGCTATCCCTTCTTTTTCACTCAATTTTTCAGCGAGTTTTGTTGCCATCGACATTGTACGGTCAATACGTTCAACAAGACCTTCTATACCCCATGCAATCAAGGTGGCCAATAATGGGATAGCCGCTGCCCCACGAGAACCCTGGACCCCAATATTAGCCGAAGTTAAATAACCACCTCCAAAACTTATTGCAGTGTTAGCTTTTTTTGGCTCACGAAACATGACCAGTGCAGAATCCTTAGGTTGAAAAAACCATTTATGTGCAGAAACTGCGACAGAGTCCGCTTTTTCGATACCTTCTAGCAAATGCGCATGAGAAGGGCTCAAGCACAATGGGCCGGTCCAGGCAGCATCAACATGAGTCCACTTTGCTTGTCCTGCCAGTTTCAGCGAGTCAATTGATCCTGTAGCAGTTGTTCCGGCTGTCAGTACCAGACAGGCATCTGAAATATTATTGAGTTGTTCTGCATCAATTTGACCTTTGGAATTGGTTGGTATTTCTTCATAAGTTAAACCTAGTATCCGCGCAGCTTTTTTGATACTCAGATGAGAAGCTTTTGAAGCAACCACCCTTTTTATGCCCGCAGCATCTCTCGCCGCCCAAAGCGAAGTCAGATTGGCAAGTGTTGAACCTGAACAAAGATGGCCACCATGCATGCCAAAGAAAGGAGTCAACCAGTCAATTACCAACTTCTCTGCCTCAAGCGCAAATGGTGAGGTTGCAGGGTGAAGTAAATTTTGATTTAAGCTAGCATTCCAAAGTGCTGTAACCCAGGTAATCCAGGGCGTTGGAGGATCCATGTGCGCCAATGCATCACTTCTATCTAAACGGGCTGCTCTGCCAAGTATATGCGGTGCAAGAAGCTCCATGGTCTCTAGTTCACCAAGACCTGAATTAGGACATTTTCTGGGCAAATGTTGAGGATCAAAAGTTACTTGACGAAGCAAATTTATCGCATATTCCAAGCCTGCGTTTGGAGAAAAACTTTGATCTTTATTGCTTCGCATCTGAATACTCCATGAAATCTATTACGCCTGTGACAGCATCGTTTTGTGATACAATTTTTGACTTATCAAATTAAATGAAGCCGGCGAATTAACAACAATTAAGGTACTCGGCAAAGTAGAACTTTGTCAACGGTTAGTGCTAGTTTGTCTTGCAGGGTAAAGCCATTTTTAGCCCCTTTCAACTGCAACAGTTTCGTTCTTGTTGAGCAATGAAAAAGATTCTCCGTTAGCTAAATCCGGCAAACTAGAAAGTATATTTTGCAGGTTACATTGAGTTTGCCATTGTCTCACAAGAATTATTTCCAGTTTGTTGTCTTTAATTTTTCCATTCTAAACATAACGAGTGATTTCCAGTTTCAAGAAACTGTCTTTTCTTAATGGATAGAGAATGTCTTTTTCGGCTACATTTGCAGAGGAACTATTTTCAAAACCGTCACGGAATTTATACCTAAAATGGCACACCTCAATCACTGCCCCAGAAATAATGGTTACACAAATTGTTAGCTATTCAGTCAAAAAAAATAACTCCTTCACTAACCATCACGCTACTTCCACCAATATACGTAGAAATAACTTCTCCATCTTTTTTCTGAGTACGTGCATTCAAACTACTGGGTCGTCCCATCTCAATACCCTGGGGAATTTTGCGAAAATTAACAGACATACTATTTATTTTTATAAGATTTGAAAAATAATAATGAGGATAAATTAACTTTTTGTAGCTGTTACTAGAAATATAGGATATTTCTTTCCTTCTTTATTAATGGTATGCGCTGTTATAAATTTAATTTCTCTGAATCCATGTTTTTCTAATATAATTTGCAATGGATTCCTTTCAAACCCAAAATGAAAGACACCTTCTGTATCTTTGGGATGGAAACTTCCGTCTTCATTGTCGAGATCCGCTAAGGCAATTAACGCTCCATGACTTAAATGTTCCGAAAATCTTTGAATCAGCTTAGACGTGTCTTTTACGTGATGCATAGCCATTGCACTCATAATTAAGTCAAATTTTTCAGCAATGGGTTGATGAATAATATCCTGGCAGACTATTTCAACTTTACCCTGTAATTCTGGTTTGGAGACAAGTTTATTTAACATAGCTTCGGATATATCTACTGCAACTATCTTTTTTACTAGCGGAGCGACTTGAGAAGTAATCAACCCTGTACCTGCACCGAAATCCATCACCCGCATCTGGTCATGCAAAGAAACATGTTCTAATATTGCTGATCCAATAACAGATGAAAGCATTTTTCTCATCTCATTAGCATCCCAATCTTTGGCTTTTTCATTGAATAAGTCAGTCATTTATTTTCCTCTAATAGTTTTTTTTAACATTTGGATTTAATCCAGAAATATAACGCTGTGTTCACTGGCGTACGGTGGTCAATGGCGCTACTGCGAAACGTCAAAATTTTGTCGGAATTTTAAACAGAGGCAACTCTTCAAAAACAACATCACCAGTCGCACGTCTGTTACAAAGAATTTTTGGGAGACGGCCTACAAAGGCTAATCCTTTTTTCTCCTGTTGTGCTTGATGGCCTGAATGGTTTTGTCCTGTTTAGTCTTCATTGTATAATTTCGTATTGCTTGACAAATCTACATGATTTTTATTTCCTTCTGTTATTTTCCGCTGGGAAATTTTAAATTTAGATTCATTTGATCTTTCTTGCTATTGGTTCAACTGTTAAATATTCTCAACATAAAATGTGCTAACGATCACCCGCATACCGATTACGCTGTCCAGCAACATTTGGGGCATCGCCTTTCCAAAACTCAGGAATATTATTGATTTTGCCGATCCACGCGCCTTTCATCAGAATGTGCAAAGTATAATCACGAGAATCGCCAATCACACTGCTCGGAGCAGCATGTGCATGGTAATGATAACCGTAATTGCGGTGAGCGTGCCCCCCAAAACTGTCGAGCAAATCTTGCACTCCATCCATATCATGGTAAGCCGTTTCGTATTTTCCAAATAAGGCAATACCGTCAAAACCAAAGCCAATTAACGGAGGATGCGATTTACCTGCGTAATCAGCTAAATTGTATAAATTCAAACCGTTACCTGTGGCTCCATGTCCATCTGCATGCCAGTGCAGGCCCATCCCACGGCCAACATGGATACCGGTATTGGTTATTTCAGCTTTTCGTTGAGTCGAGATCAACATATTGTTCAGAACGGGATAAATCATGACTCCGTCAACAGCCACGCCAATGGAGGAGATGCTGGCATGGTTATACACATCATGATGGCTCTCACCAGCATCGGACGCAAGCGTTTCTACCATCTCATTCTCAGTCAGACTACTTACGTTGCCATAATTTTTTAGCGGAATCTTAATCAAGTAGGTTTGTAGTATGGCATCACGAGTCACATTTTGATCGGGATAAGAACCACCTTTGCCGTCTCCGGGGGGAGCAGGCACGTCTAACAACCTGCTCGGCATATCTGTAATTGAATAAGACGTGAGCACCATGAATGGATGCCGTACACCGGAACCATCCATTTCATTCGTAAAGAAAACATAAGGAACTGTATTTTGCTCAATCACCCCATTGACGGTCGTTGAGCCTTTTAGTTTTGTGTTGAGCAATCCGTTTCTAAACGCTAAATATACTGCAGGGCTATAACGTAAAGATTCGCCAGAACCCACCAAGTCACTTGTAATTTGCTTCAACATTTTTTCCGCCGCAGCACGAGTCTCGGTATTATTACCAGCCACCTGAACTTGCGGGAGGTATATGGAGTTAATGTCTTTCTGAATTTTGTCTCCAGATAAACGATGCCTTGAGAAACTTTCAGTTCTGTTTTTTTCCCACATCACTCTTTGGTTTGGAACTCCCTGTGAGTGAACCGGATTAAAGTCACTGGGCACACTGAAGTCAAATCCGGATTCGTAGAGAGAAATTTTGGAACCCGAGGAATTTAATTTAAAGTAAGCATGTGCAGAATCATAAAACACAGACGATGGCGAAAAATTCTTGTCTTCTTCAAAAGTGCTCTCTCCGTCATTAAACGTATACCGTTTTGCCGCCGTCAACGTATGGCTGGCGGTGTCAAAGTTGAAACAAAGATAAGCCGACTCAGCATCCCGATCATAACCCCAATTGTTCCGCATTTTAAGCCTCATTGTTGCGGTATCATAATCAATGGAATAAATAGAGTGTTTTTCAGAATCCAGGCGATAGCATGACTGCGAGCCTGACGCGGATTCCTCTTTGACAGGATAAAATGTTTTGAGTAACAGATCATCGTAGGTTGATAATGATTCGTTTAATTCAATTTCATAGCGATTATTCGTCGCCAAATATGAATTTTCATGTTTAAGCAAGATGCGGCTTTTATCTGCTATATTTTTTTTGCTAGTTGGCTTTAATTGAATGGTTTGAGACAAAATAGCTTCGGCATTATACGGTGTCGAAACGGATACGGAGACATTACTTGAATTCAGCTTTGCACCGCTTTTCGCATTGTAAGGTGTGGAAACAGGAGTGAGGACTTCAGCCTGACTACAGCCGTTCAAAATGAATATTCCGAGGAACATAATTAGAATATAAAGACGAAATGAATTTTTCATAAATAACTCTTTGAGTTTGGGTAAGATTGTTAACGCTCGCGTAATAGGCACGAGCTTAGGAGCTTCGAAAACCTTTGGTTTCATTATAACACTCCTTGTGATTGCGTAAGATTGCTAATCCTGGCATTACCAGCTTGTTTTGGAGTGCGGAGCACGGAAAAAATTCTGAGTTTATGCCATTGTTATGTTTTGCCACCAGTTTGTAACTGAACATAATAATATCTACCTAAAACTACCATTAAAATACCACCAAGTATCATCGTGGATGAAACTGCTAAACGTAAACTAATCGACTCGGACACAAATATAATACCTCCAAAAGCTGCTATTACAGGCACTAAGAGCTGAAGAACTGCTGCTTGAGTGACTGAAAGACCACTGAGTGCGATATACCATATCATGTATCCAATACCAGATGCGATGCCTCCTGATAATGCGGCTAGTAAAATTCCCTCTGCTGAATAATGTGCGTATTTCATTGTAATGATAGCCAAAATAATGACAAACGGTAGAGTCCTTAAAAAATTATAGGCTGTATCCATAATCGGACTCTTAGAGCCGCGTCCTTTTAGAGTGTAGACACCCCATGCAATTCCAGAGACAGTCATAAGAAAGAAACCGATAACTGATGGTGTTGTTACCCCCGGCAGAACGAGATAAACAAATCCTGCGAAAGCGATCGCCATACCAACCCATTCAGAAATGTGCAGCCGATTCCCTGAAAAAATAGTCAACAGTATCATTGTAATTTGAACCGAACCAAATAAAATGAGCGCCCCGGTTGCTGTTTCTAGCGTCACATACGCAAATGAAAATGTAAATGCATAAAGGAACAACGCTATACTTGCTGGCCAGCTTCCTTTTGTGGATGGACTAGAGTTAGAGTTAATTTTACTAATGTTTAAAATAACTGTCAGAACAATAACACCAGATAGCAGACGTACAATAGTAAAGGTAGAAGCATCAATTGCACTCCCTCCTAGTGCCAAACGGCACAACACTGAATTAGCGGCAAATGCAATTAGTGCTAGCCCAGTAAAGAGTATCGTTTTTATTAAAAAACTATTTGGTTTATTGACCAAGTTCGAAACCATTGTAAACATAATTAAAAGTTCACCTGCTTAAGCTATTACAAATATCCTATCAAAGTTTGGTAAGGCATTCCTTACTCACTTGCAAACCTAGCTAGAAAAATTAGCTCGACGATGAGCGTGTGATTGAGTGTTCAGCGAATAGAAGCGAATAATGACTTCCTATGGGCAAGTATAATTCCTCATGAAGCAGATCACAAGCAGAGTTAAGACGCTGATTACTCCTGTGATTGTAACTCGCTAGTCCACGTAATGTGATTCCATAGTAACTATTTCATTCAATTCCAGCCTCACCGTACTAGCCGCCTAAAGTCAAGGATGAGAATTTAGTTGGCTTCGAAATGACATTTTTTGTCTCGAATAAAGCCATTTGTCTCAAGCTCTGCAGTTCATTCTCTTGGGCAAGAGTAATTCATTCTCTTTAATTTCCCAACGGATAGGATCTTTAAGAATATACATTGACCGATCGATCGGCTTGTGTAATGCTTGATTTAATTAAAACTTCAAAAGGAGAGAGCAACATGGTTACAAAAATAATACAGACAGAACAAACCAGAGAGAAACTTTTTTTAGCGGGCTTTCAAGTCTTAAAAGAAAAAGGGGTTAAGGGTCTGACCGCATCGCAAATTGCTGGAGCTGCTGGAGTCAGTAAAGCTGGTTTTTTTCATCACTTCCCAAAGATTGAAGATTTCTTTCTTTATCTGCTTGATCAAATGGTGCAAATGATCGAAGCCCAGGTATTTCAAGCCAAACCAACGACCATGGTTGAATTTTTAGAGACCTCAGCAAGTACCACGCTTAAAATGATGGATGAAACTCCTGAGTTTATGATTGCCATCTACTACTTTATTGATTTTTCCAGATTCAATGAGACCTATACAATGCGCTTGCAGAAAATCTTAAAGAGCAGCTACAAAAAATGGGTTGATGATCTTTCTGGTTATTTCCCGCCTAACTTTCCTGAAGAAAAAAAGGAAATCCTTGTCTATCTGTTAGATGCTTTTTTGGCTGGATTGGGAACTCAATACTTAGTTTTGCAAGACCGAGAATTATACTTAAAGATCTCCGTTGAATTCATCAACATGATCATGAACTTCATTGAAGGGAGCCCATAATGAATAGAAAAAATTTACTTAACCCTATTTTACAATCATTTAATCGTATCTTTGAGGCCACACCTGCGGCATTGCGTCCCTGGCGATATATCATTCTTGGATTTTATTTGGTATCTACGATCTTGATGGCTTACGGGATGTCCGAAAATTTAAAAATGGATATGACCATAGAGTCATGGTTTGAAAAGGGTGACCCTGCCAAGGTTGCCTTGGATACTTTCCGCGAAGAGTTTGGCAGTGATGATGGTCTCTATGTGGTTTACCGCCCTTTAGATGGTGATGTTTTTTCTTATGAATCCCTGAAGTTAATACATGAGCTAAGCGAAGAGCTGATCAATCCGCCAAGTCACTTACTCTTTGCTGATAAAGCAAACCTGGCTCACATCAAAAAGGTCACCTCTTTGACCAATAGCCGCTATCAGATGGTCAAGGGAGACGATCTGATTTCTAATCGTATAGTGATTAAGGATGTTCCAAAATCCAAAGAAAAGAGAGAAAAACTCCGTGCGATTGCGGCAACCCAAGAGAGTATGGTCGGGGCTTTATTTTCCAAAGACTATCAATATGGCGCATTTCAAATAAAAACAGATTTTGGTGCTATTACTAAGGGTGCGGGAGAGCATAAAGAGCAAGCCTTTGAGCTATTGGCAGAAGATACAAACGATGAATTTGAATTAACCGAAGAAGAATCTTTTGATCCAGACTTGAATTATGAAGGTGAAAAGGTTGAGTTTTTAACGACGGAAGTTACAGAATACGTCGGCTTTATGGATGATCTGAGATTGATTTTTGATCAGCCAAAATATAAGTCTCAATTTGAATTTTATTCTGTGGGCAACCCTCCTTTAATAGCTTGGGCGATGAAGTCTACTGAGGAAGCAGGGATCCTGATGATCATCATGTTACTGGTGATCACTGGTTTATTGTGGACCTTACTAAAATCATTTAGTGCTGTTGTTTGGCCTATTGTCATGATTCTGGTCAATCTTTGCTGGACGATTGGTGCCGTCTCGTGGGTTGGAATAGAAGTATCTACCTTAGTTTCTTTAACTGCAATGCTGATAATCACAGTTGGCGTGGCAGATAGTGTTCATGTCATGAGCACCTATTTGATAAACCGTCGAGAAGGATTAGACCATGAGGTTTCTTTAACTCAAACCTATCGCAAAACAGGCATCCCCATTTTAATCACCAGTATTACTACAATGGCCGGGATGTTGGCGCTTTCAATAACAGGTATGAATCAATTTGTGACGTTTGGTGTCATGTCTGCCGCTGGCGTGGGTTTGGCTTGGTTTTTAACCTGGACCTTGCTTCCCGTATGCATGGACCTTTGGCATCCTCTTGCTAATAAATCGGCGAAAGATGAACATGCCAAACAGGGTTGGCTCAGTTGGACTGTGAGTGCTGGGTGGATTCAACCCTTGCTGAGCAAAATCCCGGGTTGGGTCGCTCCTCGCCCCATCCAGATTGCTGTCATTTTCCTTTTACTATTAGGTGTTTTTGCTTATGGTACTTCCATTGTGAGAGTCGATACCAATATGGTTGAATTGACAAATGAAGGCAGCGAAATGCGTGTTGCTTACGAGTTGGTTGATGACAAAATGATGGGTGCGCAAAGCATGGAAGTTATGCTCGATCTAGGAAAATTTGATGCTCTCTATGACCCTGCAGTTTTAGCAGCGATGGACCAATTGGAGCAGCGTTTAACAAGTGACTATCAGCAATATATCACCAAGACTTTTTCACTTGCTCGTATTGTAAAGGAGACGAATCAAACCATGAATCAGGATGATAAATCCTTTTACATGCTCCCTACCGATCCCCAATTGACATCCCAACTGATCTTTCTTTTTAATAATGTCAACCCAGAAGATCGGCGGCTATTGGTGAATGATGGGATGAGCAAAACCCATATTTCGATCATGTTAAAAAATGCGGGTTCTTATGAATACAAAAAAATATTTGCTGATATTAAAAACGACATCGAGCAGATTTTTGTCCCCTTAAAGGTAAATTATCCTGATCTAAAAGTAGTGGTCACGGGTAGTCTCGCACTGATGATGAAACTGAGCCAAGATATGGCTGAAGCTCAGCAAAAAAGCTTTAGCTTTGTGATTATCATTATCAGTCTTTTGATGATTTTAACTCTTGGTTCTTTGCAGGGCGGATTGATTTCTATTATCCCCAATATCATCCCTGCTATTGTTACCTTCGGGTTGATGGGTTTGCTTAAAGTCCCTCTTGATGGGGATACCATGGTGATTGCACCTGTAATCATCGGTCTAGCGGTAGATGATACCATTCATTTCATTACCCACTACCGAGACGCACTCATGGAGGGCAAAGACTATGCTACCGCAATAGAGGATACTTTGAAAGAGGTTGGACAAGCCATCACCTTTACTTCATTAATATTGGGTCTGGGTTTTGCGATTCTTTCCTTTTCTGATTACGGTGGACTTTCTAAAATGGGAACTTTTGGTTCTATTGGTATTTTTGCCGCATTGATCTGTGACCTCTTTTTATTACCAGCTCTAATGTATATTTTTAAACCCACCATGGGAACACAATCTTTAGGAGATACGGCATGAAAAACTATTGTTTACTAATCACATTTTTACTTTTCACTTTGGGTCCGGCAAATGCGCAAAATGCTCTAGAAATCATGAAAAAAGTGGATGCAGTTAGTAAAGCTGTCAATGATTCCACCTTTTCAATTATGAGTCTTTCTACCTGCAAGTTTGCTAAAACCAACAAAAAGATCAAATGCGTTGAACGTCCTAGAGTTAAAAAACTAGAATCTGCCCAAATCAACACCGGCAAGGACAACTTAGATTCGAAATCTATCTCTATTCTGCTTTCTCCTACCAGTGAGCGAGGCATCGGGATGCTGAGTTTTATCTATGATGATCCCACCAAAGACACTGAATCATGGTTGTATCTATCAGCACTGGGCAAGGTAAAAAGAATGGCCAGTGGCAGTGACGAAGACTCTGAAGCGACTAGTTTATTTGGTTCGGAGTTCACCACAGAAGACATGGAAACAGGTAAAATCGACCAGTACCAATACAAAATATTAGAAGAGGGCAAGTTTGGAAAACGGGCTGTTTGGATCATTGAGTCAAAACCTATGGCAGCCAAATTAAAAAAGACTCGTTACGCAAAGTCCATTTTCTGGATTGATCAAGAACGCTTAATCACCTTAAAAGTCCAGACCTTTGATAAGCGCGACAAACCCTATAAACGCCTTTCTTTTTTTAAGGTAGAACAGATTTCAGGTCACTGGATGGCTCGTTCGATTATTATCGTCAACCAGCAAACCAGCCGTTTGAGCAAGATGAGCATGGAGAAGATTGCTCTTAATATTTCTGTGAGTGAAGATTTTTTAAGTCAGCGTTCTCTCACCGATTTTGCTTTTCGGGAGAATCACCTAAAAAAACTTAGAAAGCAGCTGAAATGATTGTAAATAAATGGATATTTATTGCTATTTTAGCTCTTTGCTTCACCTTTCAAGCCTTGGCTCAAGATGAACTTGATCTTTTAGAGGATGACGTTGAAATGGACTTTTCAATGGATGAAGAGTCAGAATTCTCTGAGGAACCCCATTCGGGCGTTGATGAGGACACTGTTGCTTCCCCTTCGGCGATTCGAATAAGTCTTGATCATGCTCTCTCTTTTCGACTTGGAGAGCAAAAAAATATGGTCAATAACAGAACAGGGGTTAATATTGACTATGCGAGTTCCATCGGTGAAAGCCTTTATGCTAAGATAGACGCGACAGGTTCACTCTATTGGACTAAAGATCACCGAGCCATATCAAAGGCACAGGACTATGATTTCGATAGTTTAATCAAAGAAGCGTGGTTACAAAAAAGTTTTGAGCAACTCACCTTTAAGTTAGGTCTTCAATCTATCGTTTGGGGTGATGTAGAAGGAGCCCAAGCGACAGATACGCTCAACCCAATTGATACCAGTGAATTCCTATTTGTTGATTTTGAGGATACGCGTATAGGCCAAGAGACAATTTCCGCGACACTCTACACAGAGAGTTTGACCTGGGAAACCTTTGTAACCCCGGTGCCCCAATTTAATAAAAATCCAGCCGATGGTTCAATTTACGCACGCCAAAATTCTTTGTCTTCTCTAAAAATTATCTCAGTTGAAAAACCAAATCCAGAATATGGTCTCAGAACAAAGTTTAAGCTCGGTGTTAGCGAAATGGCTCTTTTAGTTGCGAATTTAACTCCCAACCAACCCGGCTATCAGCTAAAGAACAATAGACTTCAAGAAGTTGCGAAACCTTTTTTACTGTATGGCACTAACTTCAACTATCCTATTGGGCAAACCCTGCTCAAAGCAGACTTAGGTTATAAAACTGATCAAGGAATAAATGACAAAAACTTTGAGCTGGTCTATAAAGATCGTCTGGATACCGCTTTTGGAATCGAAACCACCATCAGCCAGCATTCTCTGGTTGCAAGCGTTAGTCTGTCACAAATTATCGACTGGGATGAGTCATTAACGCAAAAAAAAGATAGTGGCTACGTCAACCTTGGTTGGACTAAGACATATTTTAATGAAGACCTTACATTAAATCTAGGACTGCTGGGGGTGCTTTCTAGGTCCGATCGAATCGCCAATGGTCTTGTAGACTATAAGCTTAACGATCGTTTTAAGTTTTCAATGGGTCTTTTCGTTTTTTCTATTACAGACGAAGAATCAGATTTTTATGCCTTTCGTGAAGAGCACCGAATAGAATTTAAAACCAAATATCAATTTTAATTCATTCTTGTTTTTTCCATTTTTACAGCTGAGGAGGTTCTTGTCCAATTTTTGGATAATCGCCTTCGCGAATTGGCAGCTCAAATATCTTACCCATGATTATCTCCAGATAGATTTGTTTAAACGGATAACAAGGTTTTCTGTATCTTCAATAGGTGAAGAAAAATGCTTGGCCTGTAGTGTATCTGCGAAATACTCGAGCCAACCGGAGGAGTCAACTACATTCATAGCCTCTCATCCTCTCTTTCAATATTTGTATCAATTCCCTTTAAATATCCCCTCATTTTTTTGATGGGTTGAATGGGAATCATTTCAATTCGATCATTAAATAGAATGGCTTGTATTTTTTGACCGGGCGTAATTTCCAGTTTTTCACGAATAGATTTTGGTATAACTACTTGATATTTCGGAGATACGGTAACAGTTTGCATTTGACACCTCATTGATCGATTCTAATCTTGTATTACGTATGTTAGTCTATCACTGACAAGTAATATGCACAAACAAATAGTCGAACTAAATTCTATCGATTGACTCCTTGGGATAACGTCTGAGCTCACCAGCGGCAATGGAGCGCAGCGGAATTGCCGTCAAGTGCAAGGCTTTGTTGGATGCTCCTTTTTATCCGACGATCAGCAGAGCCACGTAGGGAACGACATTGAAGACCAGAAAGACGATTTTGAACAACCCGAGGAACGAGTAAATGACCACGTTGAAGGTTTCTCGGGGAATGGGATACCATTTGCTTTGCGTACGGTACACCAAATCCGGGGCCAATATACACATTGTGGTCCAGAGTACCAACAGTGCCCCGTTTATGATTGTACACCACATAAAGAATGTTGTTAGTGTCTGAATATCCATGATGCTCCTCCTCTATCTTTCTGAAGCCAACTTATTATTATCAGGCAACATACCTGATAACCCTTTTATTAACCCATAAATCAGGTATCATTAATAATGAGTTTAATATTACAAGTCACATTAATTGAACTTATTTTGCTAATCAAATAGCTCGATTAAATCCGATTTATCCCAAGTCTATA
>Ga0209251_1000131_pt1 | contig 68784 bp, 58 predicted proteins | sample SaaInlV_100m_DNA_6_FD_184665 | JGI IMG/M metagenome (GOLD analysis project Ga0209251, IMG submission 184665) | Marine microbial communities from expanding oxygen minimum zones in the Saanich Inlet - Saanich Inlet SI073_LV_10m_DNA (SPAdes) (version 2) | ecosystem: Environmental > Aquatic > Marine...
ATTCCTGTAGAAAGTAAAAGTGACTCAATCCAATTCATTATCGGCAACAAAAATAATCAATTGAAACAATGAATCATTAAAACATCTTCTATTTGAGGGTTGACATTCCTCCATCCACACCTATGGTTTGTCCCGTCATCCATTCATTTTCAAGGCATAATTGAACGGCTTTCGCAATATCTATAGGCTGACCTATCTTCTTTAAAGGATGTCGTAATGCAGCATTCTCTTTCTTTTGATCGGTATTTAATAACCCGTCTGCTAATGATGTTTCGGTCAAAGAAGGATTTACAATATTCACTCTGATATGTGGCGCCCATTCCGCGGCAAGGCTTCTGCCAAGTGCTTCTAATCCTCCCTTAGCTGCGGCAATTGAAGCGTGAAAAGACATTCCTTGATGGGCAGCAACGGTTCCAAAAAGTACGATAGACCCCTTATTTCTTTTGAGCTCTCTGAAATATTTTTGTATCACACGTACTGCGCCCAACACATTGATCTGAAAATCTTGTAAAAAATCTTCTTCACTTAATCGATGAAATGGTTTTAAATTTATGGATCCAGGGCAGTAAACCAAACCCGAAAGGTTGTCAATATCAGGTAAATCATCTTTCAGAACATCACAAACCAAGTGATTTTCTAATGCGCTTTCATTTCTTGAAAACACCACACATTCGTATTCAGACAGCAAATCAACAACTGACTCACCTATTCCTTTTGTTCCTCCAACTACTAATATTTTCTTTTTCATGTATTCAAAACAAGTTCATATTTGAAATGTTTAAGTTGGACAGGACATTTAATATTTGTTGTAGCAATGACTAAAATGTGCTATTTTTGCATTAAATAAAAGGTTATTTAAATTTAATCTAAATAAAAAGAAATGATTACGGTTACGGATTCTGCTAAAAAACAAGCCATACGGCTCATGGAAGATGACGATAAAAAAGGTTTTTTTATCCGCGTTGGAGTAGAAGGTGGTGGATGTTCAGGTTTAATGTATCAATTGACATTTGATGATGCAAAAAAGGAAGGAGACTCTAGTTTCGAAGATAACGGTATAGAAGTCGTTGTTGACAAAAAAAGTTATCTCTACTTAATGGGAACTATTTTAGATTTTTCTGGAGGACTCAATGGTAAAGGATTTGTATTTAAAAATCCCAATGCCGATCGAACTTGCGGATGCGGAGAATCTTTTTCAGTCTAACCGATACAATACTTATTTAAATGGCTCAATATACTGAAAACGAACTCGCGAAAGACTTAGACAACCAAGATTACAAGTTTGGCTTTGTTACTGACGTGGAAACAGATAAAATTCCAGAAGGTCTTAATGAAGATATCATTCGTATCATTTCTTCTAAAAAAAATGAGCCTTCATGGCTTTTGGAGTACCGATTAAAATCATTTGAAATATGGAAAAACATGGCAGAGCCCAATTGGGCACATGTTAAATATAACAAACCAGATTTTCAAAAAATAACTTATTTCGCTGCTCCCAAACAAAGCAAAAAATATGAGTCATGGGATGACGTTGACCCTGAAATGAAAGAAACAATGGCCAAGCTAGGGATCTCTTTAGAGGAGCAAAAAAAGCTAACTGGCGTAGCTGTGGATTTTGTCATGGATTCAGTTTCAGTTGCAACATCCTTCAAATCAAAACTTAAAGAACTCGGAATTATTTTCTGTTCCTTTTCGGAAGCAGTTCAAGAATATCCTGAACTTGTGAAAGAACACATGGGAACCGTAGTTCCAAATACGGACAATTTTTACGCTGCACTCAACAGTGCGGTATTCACAGATGGTTCCTTTTGCTATATCCCAAAGGGTGTTAGGTGTCCTATGGAGCTATCTACATATTTTAGAATTAATGCTGGAGGTACAGGTCAATTTGAACGCACATTGGTCATTGCTGATGAGGGTTCTTATGTTTCCTACCTCGAGGGCTGCACTGCTCCACAACGTGATGAAAATCAATTACACGCTGCTGTTGTTGAGCTCAAAGCAATGAATGATGCAGAGATCAAGTATTCTACTGTTCAGAATTGGTATCCGGGAGATGAAAACGGTATTGGTGGTGTTTTTAATTTTGTAACAAAAAGAGGTATCTGCGAAACAAACGCAAAAATTTCTTGGACACAAGTTGAAACAGGATCGGCAGTTACATGGAAGTATCCATCGTGTATATTAAAAGGAGATGGTGCTATTGGTGAGTTTTATTCTGTAGCTGTTACAAACAATTATCAACAAGCTGACACAGGAACCAAAATGATTCACCTCGGAAAAAGAACAAAGAGCACTATTATTTCGAAAGGGATATCTGCCGGAAACTCTGAAAACTCATATCGAGGATTGGTTCAAATTCAAAAAAATGCACATGGTGCAAGAAATTTCTCTCAATGTGATTCATTATTAATGACTGATCATTGCGGGGCCCATACCTTTCCATATATAGAATGTAAAAACCCAAGTGCTCAAATTGAACACGAAGCCACAACTTCTAAAATCGGAGAAGATCAGTTGTTCTATTGTAAACAGAGAGGAATATCTGAAGAAAAAGCGATAAGCTTAATTGTAAACGGCTATTGCAAAGAAGTATTAAATCAGCTTCCTATGGAGTTTGCTGTTGAAGCACAGAAACTATTAGCCATTAGTTTAGAAGGGTCAGTAGGATAAATCAAAAAGACATGATTGAAATAAAAAATTTACACGCAAATATTGAAGGTAAAGAAATCCTTAAAGGATTAAATCTCAAAGTTAACGCTGGAGAGGTACATGCCATAATGGGACCTAATGGCGCTGGAAAAAGCACACTTGCCAGTATCTTAGCGGGACGTGAGGAATATGAAATTACTGAAGGAGAGGTTACGTTTGAAGGTTCAGACCTTCTCGAACTCTCAACGGAAGAAAGAGCACATTTAGGATTGTTTTTGGCTTTTCAATACCCCGTTGAAATTCCTGGAGTTTCTAATGTTAATTTCCTTCGAACAGCCATCAATGAAATTCGTGATGCAAAAGGGGAAGACCCAATATCAGCGAAAGATTTTATGGCGATGGTTCGTGAAAAATCCAAAATAGTTGAATTAGACAGTAGTTTAGCGTCTCGTTCTGTTAATGAAGGGTTTTCCGGTGGAGAAAAGAAGAGAAATGAGATTTTTCAAATGGCGATGCTGAACCCAAAGCTTGCCGTTCTTGATGAGACAGATTCAGGTTTAGACATTGACGCTCTTCGTATAGTCGCGAAAGGTGTAAACACCCTGAAATCTGCAGATAATGCTACGATAGTTATCACCCACTATCAAAGACTCCTAGATTATATTGTCCCAGACTTCGTTCACGTGCTACATGATGGTAGAATTGTGAAAACGGGTAGTAAAGAACTTGCTCTTGAGCTCGAAGAGAAGGGATACGATTGGATCAAAGAGGAAACACAAGTAGGATAAATGATGGAAGACGTGCTTACACAAACAAAATTCGATATACTCAAAACGCGCCTGACTCAAACAGTTCTTCCGCTTTCAGAGGAAGCTAAAGAAAAAGCTCAAGCGCTACTTGAATGCTCAGACTTTCCTACAAGAAGAAATGAAGCTTGGAAGTATACCAATGTAAATGGATTAAACAAACTTCTACTTGATGACTCAGGCTCAAAAAGCACAGAGCTGAGTATCATATCAAAAAATGCACAGAGGGTTCATGTTGTAAACGGTCATATTGCCAAAGACCAAACCGCTCTTTCTGGTGTTAAAACTTCTTGGACTCTTTTACCAGAGATAGCTAGTGAAGAACCTTTCGATGCCTTAAATCTACTTTATTGTACCTCCGCGATAGAACTCAATTTTGATGATTTAGAAAATAAGACTATCGAATTGGTGTTTGAAAATACGTGTAATTCAGTTATTTCCCCAAGGCTTTTCATCAATTGTAAAAAAGGAGCAAAAGGAACAGTTATTTTAAACTTTCAAGGTACTGAAGATAATGCAAGTTTTATAAATGTATCCACCTATGTGGAGGTAGAAGAAAATGCAAACCTAAGTATTCATAAAATTCAAAAAAACGGCATCAATGCATTCGATTTACAACGAGAATATGTGAATCAAGCAGACAATAGTACTTTCACAATGAATACGTTTCCCCTATCAGGAAAGATGACCCGAAATGATTTAATGATCAACGTAAATGGCAACAACTGCGAGACCTTTATGAATGGTGCTTATACATTAAAAGGGAAGTCTCACTGTGACAACCATACCACAGTCGACCACAAAGTTGCCCACTGTTATTCCAAAGAGCTCTATAAAGGTGTGATTGATGATCGTGCTACCAATGTTTTTAACGGAAAAGTGTTCGTTCGAAAGGACGCGCAAAAAATAAATGCATTTCAATCTAATGCAAACATTTTATTGAGTGATACAGGTACCGTGAACTCCAAACCCGAGCTCGAGATCTATGCAGATGATGTAAAATGTTCTCATGGATCAACTACCGGTCAACTGGATGAAGAGGCGGTCTTCTATCTGCGGTCGCGAGGATTGTCTGAGAAATCTGCAAAAGAGCTTTTGGTTAAGGCCTTCTTGGGCGAAGTACTTGAAGAAGTGGATCATGATGATGTTCGTTCTTATGTAGAAGAACAGATTGAACTTCATTTTTCAGCTTAATTATTACCTGTCGATTTGTGCTAAAAAGTCAGCTGCATTATCTAAATGCTTGTTCTTCTTATCATCGGACATTCTATTGAAAGAATGCACCATCATAGACATCCTTGGATTTTTTAAGAAAAAACCCTGATTTACAGAGATGAATCGCCAAAACAAGCCATCCCATACTTCATTCCAAGGACCATTACCGTAATTGCTCATTTTTTTGATATAGTTGGATCCTCCAATGTATGGTTTGGTGGCAAAAGTTCCACCATCAGCAAACTGACTCATACCATAAACATTCGGAACCATAACCCAATCATACGCATCTATAAACAATTCCATAAACCAACGATACACCTCATCTGGATGGAATTCGCACAAAAGCATGAAGTTTCCAAGTACCATAAGTCTTTCTATATGGTGGCAATAACCTGTTTTAAGTACTTTTTTAATGGTGTCGTCAACAGGCTCAATCCCAGTAGTTCCATCATAAAAACTTTGGGGTATTTTACGTTCAAAACCCCAGAAATTTTGTGTTCGAGAATAGCTTCCTTTGCAGACATACATACCTCGAATGAATTCTCTCCACCCCATAATTTGACGAATGAAGCCTTCTAAAGAATTTAAAGGAATGTCTTGCTTTTGAGCAAACAAAAGACTTTCATTGATGACGGCTTTAGGAGAAATCAATCCAACATTCATAAGAGGCGAAAGCAAGCTATGGTTTAAAAAGATTTCCTCTTTTACAATTGCATCTTCATAGATCCCAAATTCGTCAAACCGTTCATGTAAAAATTTTTCTAACCAGAGAGCCGATTCCTCAAATGTAATGGGGTATATCCTATTCTTATCTATGGTTCCAGGATTGTCTTTAAAGTAAGATTCTACGTAAGCAAACGCTTCTTCGAAATATCTATTTGATAGAGGGAATTCAATAGCTGGAGGTGTCTTTCCTTTAGGGTATTTCTTACGGTTATCGATATCATAGGTCCACTTCCCTCCTGTCGGGTTGCCATCATTCTCCATCAAAACATTGTGTTTTACACGTTGTTGCTTGTAGAATGTAGTTTGGAAGAAAGATTTTTTATCGGACCGAAAAAAGCCACTTAGATCTTCATTCGAATTTATAAAATAGGGGGTTTCAAGCTTATTTAAGTGCATTCTATCTGCAAATACATGTATTCTCTTTAATAACCAATTATCTACAGGATCGTAAAATTGAATTTCAGAAATTCCCTTGTGAATTAAATCTTCAAGCAGCGATGAAATGGAAGCGTTTTCGTTAAAGGCATCTATATAAATCACCGTTCTGTTTTTTGACTCAAGATCGGCCTGATAAGCCTTCATCGAGGCTCTGTGAAAGGCTATTTTTTGCTTGTGAAACTTGTATTGTCGAAAAAACAAATACTCTTCGATGAGATATATGTCGCATCCATTATCAATTAGCTTGCTTTCAGAAAAAAGCTGATGCGGAAATATCAAATTGACTTTATTTTTGTTTTTTTCCATTATTTCTAGTGTGTGTAATTACAATTCTTTTGCTTTCAATCCTTACTTCTTTATTTCTTCTATGGCCCCAAATCTTTTTTCTGGCTTGCTTAGCTACTTCTATTATATCAATCATCGGTTCAATACAATCAGAAGAGATATTATGGAACTGGCGATCTAATAGCGTCATTTTCCAGGGCTCATGTATGAATTCAATCGGGACATTTTTTAGTTCAGGAACCCATTTTTTAATAAAGACACCTTTGGGATCATGATCTTGTGACTGTTTGATAGGGTTGTACATTCGAATGGTGTTAACACCTGTTGTTCCGGCCTGCATTTGAAATTGTGGATAATGAATACCTGGTTCATAGTCTAAAAATTGTTGGGCAAGGTGGTAGACACCCGATCTCCAATCGCAGTCCAAATGAAAACACAATACAGATACGAGCATAGCGCGCATTCGAAAATTTATCCAGCCTGTTTCGGAAACACATCTCATACACGCATCTACCAAAGGAATTCCAGTCTTTCCTTGCTTCCAAGCAAGAAGAAACTTAGGATTATTGTCGTGTTCAAGAGTTTCATAGCCTCTGTTGATACAATGCGTTTCATAAGCACATTCTACCTCAAACTTTTGTATAAAATGACAACGCCATTTTAATCTTGTGAGCAGTCCATTAAAGCTTCGTTTTTGATTTTCGTAATTGGGGTTGAACTTTACATAATGAACAGCTTGTTTAACCGATAAATTACCCCAAGCCAAATAGGGTGAAATTCTCCCACATGACTTTCTGCTTTCAAGAGGTTTTGATATATGCCGACCATAATTAGCTCCTCTGCCCTCGCAAAAGGAATGTAGATAACGCCAAGCATAATATTCACCTGCCTTTTGAAAACGATCTGGATAGTTCTTGAGTGACGTAGCCAGTCCATTCGGAAGTTGAAACGGAAATGTCCCGAAGTCCTGCTCATTTTCCGAATACCTGTTCTTAATCACAGAACTACTCATTGTATTGTACCAGTTTTTATCCCAATTAACCCTATTCTTTATACCTCTGATGATACCATCACGTTGAAACTCTTGCCAAATAACACCTTGGTCACTTAAAAATGATTTTATGCTTTTATCTCTTAACCAGGTAATTCGAGTCCCGCTTTCCTGATAAGAAAATACGCGTTGAACATCAAACGCATCGCATAAATGACTGAAAACAGCCAAGGCTTCACCATATAGCAGATAGACCTTTCTATTGAACGACTCAAGTGTTTTATTCATGTCCTGAACAGAATGATACACAAATTGCAAATGCCGTTCAGAATAATCCGCAATATTTAAGGCCGATGGCTCAATAATGTATATAGGTATGTATGGGCAACCAGAAAGCTCCGCCTCATTAAAAGCCTTTTGATCTTGAAGCCTAAGATCTCTTTTTAACCAAACAATATTTATGCTGTTTTTCACCTCGCAACTTCTTTTTTAGCCTTATTCCAAAACTTAAAGAAACCTGGGAAGTATCCAGAGACCGAGCTCATCCACTCACGCTCTTCTTGTACACCTCGATAATGAATGTTCAGTGGGTGCTCTTTATAATGAATATCATTATTATCAATCTTTAATTCGATATCCTTAAAATCACCTACATAAATTTTAATGCCCTCGATATTCTGTGACAATGCCAAAGCAAAATCCAAACACTTCTGAGAAATTGGATAACGTTCAAAAATAGACGGCTCAATCAAGAATATACGTTGAACGTCTTCTCCCACATGCCACATGGGGTCTAAGTTGTAATAATTGTAAATCAATGTTTTCTTACGAAACAAATCCTTAGTCTCAACAGATTCAGGAAAACGAATCTCAACTTGATAATTTGAATTTTGCAGCAATAGATCTGGCACTTCCATATTGTTAAATGCTTCATAAGGGACATCCAAAAAGGTATTGCGTTGGGCGCTGTTAAAGTACTTATTGATGTTCTCTTGATTTGCAACATATTTTCGATTGGAAAACGTGCCGGCTACCCATTGCCAGCTTAGATGATTGCTTGCCAAATCACCATCAAGTAGGTTTGCATACATCCAATTGGCTGGTGCACTCCAGTGGTACTTTCCAATATTACAACATATTGCTGCAACATACATGCGCATATGGTTATGCAAGTAACCGGTCTTATAAAAATTTTCTATTGCCGCATCAATGACCTCAATACCTGTTTTTGCCTCAACAATTGCATGGGGCATTCCTGAGTGAAGAACCTCCTTTTGCTCAAAATTAAGATCTGACTCAATTTCTCTATTCTTTGCCACCCAAACCTGCTGCCAATAATCCCTCCAAGCCAATTCTTGAATAAGTTTTTCAGTTGACTTCCATTCCAAATCCAAGGACTTTATATGGTCGAAAACAAACTTTGACGAAAGTACCCCTCTAGAGATGTAAGGCCCCAATAAGGTTAACGCACCATTCTCAAAATTACGCGTCGCAGCGTATTTAATAGGATCAATGGACTGGATTCGATCTTGAATAGAATTCCAATCGGTGGGGAAATTGTATTTACGATCAATTGTATGAGTTTGCATATGTCATTACAACAAACAAAGCCTCTTTTTGATTAATGTTGATCTATTATTTTATTCCAAATGAGTAATGTACTCCTGTATTCAATCCGACTCTATATAATCTTTTTTCCACAAGAAAACTCTGCTGGAGCTAAACATAATCGTATTATACGTTAGGGCAATTCATAATCCAATAAGTCTCCAAGGGCAAAATCATTCGACGCATTCAACGCGATCAATCTATAGCTTACTGATGCATCTTCGTGCACATCGATAATTATAAAATTATCTCGAACGTTGCCTCCCATACCACTTGCAATCAGTGTGATATTGTCGTATTTATGATACATAAATTCGCTTCCCGTGTTAAAGGCACCAACATCACCAGCAAACATATGAACAGGTTTAGATAAACCATTAAAAAGGGGTTCTATTTCATTCCAAAAATTAATAGTATCAGCTCTTCCAGCAAGAGAGTTCAGTGAAACGTTTTGATATATATTATTAGGCTCCCACCACAATAGCTGATGAAAAAACACAAAAATGTTGTTTATATTCTGAACCTCATCATTTAAAACACCCTGAAGGAACTGCAATTGATCACCAGAAATATTCCATTCATCAATATTTGGGTCAAGAATAATAAAAAGATCTGATTGATGAACAAAACTATAGTAGGTTTGACCGTACCTCGACTCAAAAAGTGCCCTATCTGTCATATCATGATTCCCAGCTGCAAAATACACAGGGAGCCCTAATTCATTTAGATCAACATCTACTTCATTCCAATTTTGTTCGGTACCAGTAATGACAATATCACCGGTTAATATTCCAAAGTCGACACTTTCATCATTTTGAATAAGATTAAATTTATTTTTAAAGGCAGGATGGAGTCCTTCATTATCAACTCCTGGGGAGCCGTAGGTATGACCTGCTATAAAAAAAGAATGACTTATGGGGCTGACTTCTAATGTCTCCAGATCATCCTTACCGCAGGAAGCCAAAATCAAAACTAAAAAAAGCACAAAGTACTTCATGAGCTAACTTTGAAACGATAAATTGAATACTTATTTACTATTGGAACTATACGTAACCCTTATCTTTTGCCCAACTACTTAATTGTGCAGAATTTGGCATTTGCAATTTTTTAAGAATATTGTGACGATGAGTTTCAACGGTTCGATGAGAGATAAACAACTTCTCAGCAATTTCTTTTGAGGTAAGACCTTGAGCTATATGTTTTACAATCTCAATTTCTTTCATGGTAAGCTCTTTCTTTGCTTCGGCTGGATCAACATTTAATAAAGAAGTAAAATATCGATCTTTGATATCCGCTGCAATAAATGTTTCTCCCTTAAAAACTGAGTGTATGGCTTCTATAAGCTCACTTTTTGATGTGTTTTTTGTTAAGTAACCTTTTGCACCAATAGATAAAAACTTTTTGACGTAAGTGATATCATCATGTAGTGATAATCCAATTACTCTTGTTTTAGGCAGACTATTGTTAATCTTTTCTGTTGCGTCAAATCCACTACCCGCTCCTAGATTAATATCCATTAAAACGATTTCTGGCCTGTGTTGTAAAGACATGTCGTAAGCATCATCAACATTATCCGCCGTTCCAATTACTTGAATATCTGGTGCATCCTTCAATAACGAAGACCACGCTTCACTAATGAGTTTATGATCATCAACAATAAGTACTTTAATAGTGGATTCCATAGAAGAGTTTTCTACTAATTTAAGCATTCAAAGCTTCCGCACCACCAACAATCTCTAAAATTTCGTTTGTGATTGCAGCTTGTCTTGCTTTATTGTAACTCAACTTTAATGTTTTCTGCAATTCATTTGCGTTATCTGTGGCTTTATGCATCGCCGTCATACGTGCACCATGTTCTGCAGCATTCGAATCTAAAATGGCTTTAAAAAGCTGAACTTTAAGAGACTTAGGAATCAAATCATCAACGATTTCTTCTTTAGAAGGTTCAAATATATAATCTCCTGTTTGCGCACTTTCTTCTGACTCTGGTGCTTGTACTGGCAAAAACTGTTCCGTCTCAACTTTTTGTGTTGCAGCGTTAACAAAACGATTATAAACCACACATATTTTAGAGAACTCACCTGTCTTATATAAACGCATAAGCTCCCCTCCAATTTCTGATACATTATCGAATGTCAAATCGGCATAAACATCTTCACGAGACTCGAGATATTCATTCGTATAATAATAATCTGTTCTCTTAATTACATCTCGGATTTTTTTACCCAAACATAAAACGTGAACATCATCTCCACTGTAATCGGTAGCGATTAATTCATTAACCCTCTTGATCACGTTATTGTTAAAACCTCCACACAAACCTCGATTAGAGGTTACGCCAACGATTAAAACTTTCCCGCCCTCACGAACCTCTGAATAGGCATTATCAGAAAGGTCTAATGTCGCGCTCAGATTGGTTAGTATATCTTTGAGTTTTGAAGCATAGGGTCTCATTTGAGTTATGGCATCCTGCGCTCTTTTCAGTTTTGCAGCAGAAACCATCTTCATTGCAGAGGTGATCTGCATTGTCGATCCAACAGATGAAATTCGATTTCGTATTTCTTTTAAGTTTGCCATAAACTATGCTCTTTCAAAAATAGATTCTAATATTTACTTGCTAATTCCTTCGCTACTTTTTCAAGTACAGAAGTGTTTTCGTCTGTATATTTACCAGCCTTTAATGACGCCATTACATCTGAATGTTTAGCCTCTAAGAAATCCAAATATTCTTTTTCAAATTCCTTTACTTTATTAATCGGCACATTTTGAATTAATCCTTTCGTACCTACATAAATAATAGCGACTTGTCTTTCTACAGTAAATGGATCTCCCTCACGTTGCTTTAAAATCTCTACATTACGTGCGCCTTTATCCAAGACTGATTTTGTTGCAGCATCTAAGTCAGAACCGAATTTAGCAAAAGCTTCAAGCTCTCTATACTGTGCCTGATCAAGCTTTAAAGTACCGGCAACTTTCTTCATCGATTTAATCTGTGCAGAACCTCCAACACGAGATACAGAAATACCTACGTTAATTGCTGGACGAATTCCAGAGTTAAATAAATCTGACTCCAAGAAAATCTGACCATCAGTAATCGAAATCACATTTGTAGGAATATATGCAGAGACATCCCCTGCCTGAGTTTCAATAATAGGAAGAGCTGTTAAAGAACCCCCGCCTTTTACTTTTGATTTTAATGATTCTGGAAGATCATTCATTTGCTTTGCAATATTGTCATCAGCAATAACCTTAGCGGCTCTCTCTAATAATCTAGAGTGAAGGTAGAATACATCACCAGGATATGCTTCACGACCTGGAGGTCTTCTTAAAAGAAGTGAAACCTCACGGTAAGCAACGGCTTGTTTTGATAAATCATCATATATGATCAAAGCTGGTCGTCCTGTATCTCTAAAGAACTCACCAATCGCTGCCCCAGTCATTGGTGCATAAAACTGCATTGGTGCAGCATCAGAAGCGTTAGATGCAACTATCGTTGTGTAGGCCATCGCTCCCGCATCTTCTAGCTTTTTTACAATACCTGCCACTGTTGATCCTTTTTGACCAATAGCTACATAGATACAGTAAACAGGCTCACCTCTATCATAAAATTCTCTTTGATTGATGATTGTATCAATCGCTACAGTAGTTTTACCCGTTTGACGGTCACCGATTATAAGCTCTCTTTGACCTCTTCCAATTGGAATCATAGAATCAACTGCCTTGATTCCTGTTTGAAGTGGTTCATTTACTGGCTGTCTAAAAATCACACCTGGCGCTTTTCTTTCAATAGGCATATTGTGCAATTCTCCTTCAATAGGACCTTTACCATCAATAGGCATACCTAATGTATCAACTACTCGACCAACCATACCTTCTCCTACTTCTACAGAAGCAATTTTACCGAGTCTTCTAACTGTATCACCTTCTTTAATACTTGAGGATTTACCAAGTAGTACAGCACCTACATTGTCTTCTTCAAGATTCAATGCGATTCCTTGCATTCCACCATCAAACTCGATCAATTCACCGTATTGAACTCCAGTGAGTCCATAAATACGAGCAATACCATCTCCAACTTGAAGTACTGTTCCGACTTCTTGCAATTCTGCTTCAGATCTAAATCCTGAGAGTTGTTCTCTCAAAATCGCTGAAACTTCTGCTGGTTTAATATCTGCCATTTTAATTTATTTTATTTTTTTAATTAGCCAATTCTTGTTTCATTCTATTTAACTGTGTCAAAACAGATGCATCTATTTGTTTGTCATCCAATCTAACAATGAACCCTCCAATTAAGGATTCATCAACTTCTTCTGTAACCTCGAAATCTCCTTCAACGTGGGATTTCATTTTATCGAGTATCTGATTCAATGTTTCTTTCTCAAGTTTACGAGCGCTTGTGATAGAGACAGGAACGATTTTCTGATGCTTTTTTAACAAGTACAAGTAAGCCTCTGCAATCTCAACAAGAAGATATTCTCTCTTGTTTTTTGTTATTAAATCAATAAAAGAGCTTGTCAGTTTTTCAAAACCAACAAACAGAACTTTTAATACTTCAATTTTTTTATCTGACTTAATTACAGGAGAACTCAAAAATACTTTAAAGTCATTGGTCTCATTTGAAGACTCCACAATTCGCTTCATATCTGAAGAAACCTCATCCAGATTAGAATTCTCTATAGATAATTCTAACAGAGCTTTTGCGTATCGAATAGCTGACTTCGTAGATTTCATAATTAATTCATATTAATATCAGATGCCAAATTATTTGCCAATGCTTTTTGTTTTTCATCGGAAGACAATTCAGTTCTCACTACTTTTTCTGCAATCTCTAACGACAACGCAGCAACATGTGTTTTTAACTCAGCCATTGCAGCCGCTTTTTCAGAACGAATTGAATCTTTTGCAGCATCTACAATTTTTTGAGCCTCTTCCTTCGACTTATTCTTTGCATCATCAATCATTGAAGTAGCAGTTGATTTTGCATCTTTCAAAATTTCATCTCTTTCAGCTTTTGCTTGCTTCAAGATTTGGTCATTTTCAGCCTTTAAAGACTTCATCTCTTCTCTCGTCTTTTCCGCTAGCTCAAGAGCATCGGAAATACTTTTTTCTCTATCATTTACTGCAGTAAGAATTGGTTTCCATGCAAACTTGGCCAACAAGAACAATAAAGAACAAAAGACGATTCCCGTCCAAAATAACAATCCTAAATCCGGTGTTACTAAATCCATTTTTTAATTTTTTAAAAACGTTAATAAATCCGCCGCTACCAACCGTAGCAGCGGAATTAATTAATTTACGCTTGGGCTCCTAAAAGACCAACTACTACACCGAAAAGTGCAACACCCTCAATCAAGGCTGCAGCAATAATCATTGTAGTTGTAATTTTACCTGAAGCTTCAGGATTTCGAGCGATACCTTCAACGGCTTTACCACCGATTTGTCCAATACCAATACCTGCACCTAATACTGCAAGTCCTGCTCCAATTGCGGCTATACTTCCCCACATAACTATATAGATTTTAAAAATTACTAATTAATGATGCGCCTCTTCAACTGCGGCACCTATAAATAAAGCTGATAATAGCGCAAATAAATACGCTTGAAGAGCAGCTACCAATAATTCCAATACAGATATAAATAATGCCATAGGAACTGAAAGTGCTCCCCAAGCTTCGTGCTTATTTATAAAGATGAGTGAAATCAAAGCTAAAATAACAATATGACCTGCAGTAATATTCGCAAACAAACGAATCATTAATGCAAAAGGCTTTGTAAATATTCCAACAATTTCAATTGGAATCATAATAGGCAATAAGGCTTTAGGAACTCCTGGAGGGGCAAATATGTGGCTCCAGTAGTTTTTATTTCCATTCACCAAGGTAAGAATCAAGGTAAGTGTCGCAAGAAATAAAGTAATGGTAATGTTTCCCGTTAAATTCGCACTTCCAGGGAAAATCGGAATCAATCCCAAAAGGTTATTGATCCAAATAAAAAAGAAGATGGTTAATAAATAGGGAACAAATCTTTTGTAATTCTTTTCGTTGATATGTGATTTTGCAATCTCATCCTGAACAAAAACAATCAAGGGCTCCATAAATTTGGCAAGTCCTTTAGGAGCAACTGCTCCGTTTCTTTTGTAATATCGTGCACAAGAGAACATCATCATAAAAATGATAAACGATCCTATAAAAAGTGACGTCACATTCTTGGTAATTGAAAAATCTATGGGTTTTACATTTCCATGAACGTGTCCGTTTTCAAAGTGAAGTTTACCTTTACTGTCTAGCTCATATATTTTCTCATGAAACATGGCTAAGCCTTCTGCTGGTCCCTCTCCTTTAAAATAATGATTTTCACCATCGTGAATAATCTCGCCATGATAAAAATGAGATGACGAAAACGTCTTTATACCATCCTTGGTTTTTAGAATTACTGGTAAATAAATTGTAGTCCCTCCGTGCTCAGGACCCCATAAATGCCATTCATGTGCATCCTTTACGTGGTGCATAATCATTTCACTCACGTTAAATTCTTCTTCTGCCTCATGAGCAACATCTGCCTCACTTGCAATTGCTTGAAATGAAAACAAAGCGATAAGAAACGCTAACCCAAAATATTTTACCACTCTATCCACCTTTGAAATGATTTTCTAAAATTTGGGGCAAAGATAACTAAACTTTTACAAGTAACAAGACATTTTTTTTAACAAAAAAGAAGGCTTAAGACCTAAGTCTGTTGATAATTTTAACCGCTAGCATCAATAATATACCGAAGGAAAAAAAGCCGATGATTCCATAGATCCAATTTAAACTACTTTTCATCACTACAACAAAAACGATTGACACTAAAAAAAACGTGGCCAATTCGTTCCAAAGCCTTAATTGTGTGCTCGTGAATTTAAAAGAACCACTCATCATCTGAAACATGATCTTTTGGGTGAGGAAATGGTAGATGAGTAACAAAAAAACAAAGGCCAATTTAATGTGCATCCAACCTTGACTTAAATAATAATCAGAATCCTCGATAATCATCCAAGTTCCAAAAACTACCGTGAGAATCATCGCAGGTGTTGTAATCACCCACCACAATTTCTTTTCCATGATTTGAAACTGATTAGAAAGTATCTGCTTCTCTCTTTCTTCCTTTAATTGTGCTTCAGTGTGATAAATGAATAGTCGGACCATATAGAAAAGTCCGGCAAACCAGCTCACAACAAAAATAATATGTAAAGATTTTAAGACATCAAAGGTCATGATACAAAAATACATTTAAATGTCTATTTTATGCTATCTTGGTCTTTCATTTGTATTTAAAAATAGCAAATAGGTAGAAACGCGAACAATACATGAAGATCCTGATTTTATCTTTTCTTTTACTTCCCTTTATTGGTTCTGGTCAATACAAATTATTGTCCACAGAAGGTACGTATCAAGGAAAAAACATTTATGTTAATAACCCACAGCAAAATGATGGTTTTGGTTATTGTGTAATAAAAGTCACTGTCAATGGTGATGTTCTTCCTGCGTCAATTCAATCTTCAAATTTTGAAATTGATTTTAATCTTTTTGATCTAAAGAATGGGGATGATGTTTTTGTGGTTATTGAGCATTTTGACGGATGTACCCCTCGCTTCTTAAATCCTGAATCATTATTGCCTAAAAGCAGCTTTGAAATCGTTGATTTATTTATAGACGATAGCGAAAACCTAAAATGGACAACAAAAAATGAAGATGGTGTCCTTGACTTTCAAGTTGAAAAATTCAAATGGGGCAATTGGATCAGTGTGGGTCAGGTTCGAGGTAAAGGCGGTAATAAAATAAATTCATACAGTTACCAGCTGCCCTTACATTCTGGCATAAATAAGATTCGAATATCACAAATTGACAACACAGGAAATAATCGATCTTCAGAATCTCTAGAATACACCTCTAAAATGGATGATCTTACTGTCGGGCCTTCTAGTGTCAGGGACTATCTTTATTTCTATTCGAATAACAAAAAATCAAAAACTCGATTCGAGGTTTGGGATGCTTTTGGCAATTTACTAAAAGTAGGTTATTCCAATCAGGTTGATTGTAAAAACATAGTAAATGGTATTTATTACATCAACTATGACAATAAAACTGAAAAGTTTATAAAAGTAAACTAGATGATTAAAAAAATTGAACACCTTGGGATCGCCGTTGAATCAATTAAGGAATCTCTTCCTGTATTTGAATCTTTATTAGACAGCAAATCTTATAAAACTGAAATTGTTGAGTCTGAATTTGTAAAAACCGCATTTATTCATATTGGCGAATCTAAAATTGAACTGGTAGAAGCTACTCATCAAAACTCCGCTATTGCTAAATTCCTCAATAAGCATCGTTCCGGGTTTCATCATTTGGCTTTTGATGTTGACAATATTGAAGAAGAAATTACTCGTTTAGAATCAGAGGGATTTAAATTCATTCATTCCTCTCCAAAACAAGGTGCAGATAATAAGAGAATTGCTTTTTTGCACCCAAAATCAACAAACGGAATACTCATTGAGCTTTGTCAGGAAATTTAATCCTTGTATTTGTTTTTTTCGAGGCGGGAAATAACTCCTTTTAAATTTTCCATTTTCTTCTTTCTCCTTGCGTTAATCGATGTTTTCGTGAAATATTGATGACTTTTTAGAAACTTGATTTGGATTTCATCCCACTTCCGATCACTATCAATTTTTTTCATTCCTCGAAGCTCTCTTCTGAGTCGATCTGATATTTCGCTAAAATCATCCCTTCCCAAATAATCTAAGTCAGCATCACAGATGATTTCCTGTAACTTATTTATCGGCCTGTGAGGAATTTCAGTTACATGAATAAGCTCAACTATGGTCTTAATATGCTGGTCAGTATATCCGTATTTTGGTAGCCATTCCGCTGCCATTTGAGCACCAATACTTTCATTGTTCTCATATTGCTCAACAAATCCAGCATCATGAAGTATAGCAGCAGTTTTTAGTAAAAACAAACCTTCATCTGTTACCCCTTCTAACAAGGCAATTCTTTCTACAGCCTGCACAACATCAATGGAATGATTGACAGAATGATACAACAACTTATTGGATAGTCCCTTTTTAAGGTGGTCAAGTACAAAGTGTTCCGTTTTATAGTATTTAATTGAACTAAAATGATGAAGCTGTACAATTTCACTAAATTTTTTGTTGGGAACGATTCCTTTCCCTCTTACAGACAACTCATTTTTTATATGCTTCACGCTGTACATGTCAACATCAACATTGCCTTTCGTCGTAACCTTACCCAAAAAGTCACACTCAAAATAAGGTTCTATGTAGTTAAATGTGCTGCCAGTAACTGTAACTTGACCAGGCTCTCCCAGTTTTTCCATTTGTTGTGCCTCATTAACTGTAGAACCCCAAACATCATATGCCATTTTTAAATCTCCAATAATACCTGCAGTAACTGGCCCTGTATTTATTCCAAGTCGGATTTCCCAATAATCCTTATGGTTTGCAATCGCATCAAATTTGAGTTTTGACATGTAGTCTTGAATCTGAAGAGCAGCGATACAAGCGTTCATAGGATTGGTAGAGTTTTCTATTGGGATTCCCCCCGCACACATGTAGGCATCCCCAATGGTTTTAATTTTTTCTAAATCATTGTTTTGTATAACCTCATCAAATTTTCTAAAAAGAACATCTAATCGATGAACAAGTCTGCCTGGTTTGATTTTCTGTGATATTTTGGTAAAACCCACAACATCTGTAAACATAACAGATACAACCTTAAAGGAGTTAACTTCGACCTTTCCATTGACTTTTAATTCTCGAACCACTTCTTCTGGAAGTGCATTTGAAAGCCACCTTTCTGCATTATCTTTCTCTACCTGAAGAAGCTTTTGTTGTTTGATAACCTTGTCTTTTTCATCTTCAATCAATCGACTCTGTTCTTCAATTTGCTTGCTCTGTTCACGTATTTCCTTTGTCCTTTCAGTTACCTTGACTTCGAGCTTAACTTGCTCTCTTCTTTCTGATTCAATTCTTCTTCTAAAAATCACAAAGGCAATAATGGTTATGAGTAAGGCTGCGATTGTCCAAAACCACCAAGTCAACCAGTAAGGGGGCTCTATTGAAACATGAAGTGTTGTGGGGTTTGAACTCCAAGGGCCATCTCCTATACGCGCATAAATTTTGATTGTGTAATCTCCCGGGGAAAGAGAGTTAAAGGTCAGTTCGTTTTGTTCTCCAAGAAGTTGTTCTCCGGCTCCCGAACCTACCAACTCATATTTATAATTTGTTAATCTTGGGTGTAGTAAATCACTTGTTTGAAAACGAATGGTAAAGCTTCTTTGATCATAAGAAAGAACCAAGTTTTTGGTTTGTGAAATCACTTGGTTAAGAGGAGAGCCTTGATCTCCCGGTTTGAGCCAACCATCATTCAGCTTGAATTTTGTGATAATCACTTCTATATTCGAATCCTTATTACTAAGATCTTCTGGTTTGAAAAAATTGTACCCGTAGATTGATCCAAAATATAAATAACCCGTCTTTGAGTTCAAATAAGCATTTGTATTGAACTCATTACTCACAAGACCATTCACCTCTTTATAAGAGCTTATTTCATTGGTTTTTATATCGTAGGAGGCAATTCCTCTATTGGTGCTCATCCATAATTTATTGTCCTTCTTTATTAAACCATACAATACATTATTTGGGAGTCCTTTCTTTTTATTAATAATATCAATGGTTCTACTATTGAGATTTAAATAGAGAATACCAGAGCCAAATGTTCCTAAATATAAATTGCCCTTTTCATCGTCACAGATGGTAGTGATTTGATTTTTTGAAGCCTTTAAAATTTGACCATTCATACTATGCGGAGAAATCGAATACTTACCATTTTTCTTGGAAAGAATATTCAACCCTTCAGTGGTTGCAAACCAAAAATTACCCTTTCTATCTTTATAGGCCACCCTACAAAACCCATTGGTAATCGTTCCTTTTGGATTGGCTCTTTTATGTGAAAAAACTTGTCTTTTTTGGGTCTTCATATCATAATGAATCACTCCCCCTTTAGTGGATAAAAAATAAGCGTTTTTCCCGTCTTTTTTTATACGGTAAACCCTATTAAACTCTGCCAACATCTTTTTCTCCACATAGTTGACTCTTTCGTATCTGTATACCGAATCTGATGAAATTATAAGCTTGAAAAGGCCATCCTCAAAACCCACTAATAGGGTGTCTTCACTTATACAATAGCTGGACATCACCGTAAATTGTTGCTTTGAACTTCCCGAACTACCCGTTTTCCATCGATTCAAATGACTAAAAATTCCTGAATTTTTATCCAATCGCGAAATACCAAGATCCGTTCCTACATATAAATAACGCGCAGATTCGTCTTCACAAAAGCTCCAAACATTTTGAGAAGGAAGTGATTTCTTCAAGTTAGATCCAGGACCTACCCCCATAAATCCGGTATAATCGGGATCAAAACTCGACACCCCTCTATCGTTACCGATCCAAACATGTCCATTTAAGTCCTCATATAAAACCGATAACTTATCATACATCAAGGCACTCTTTTGAAACAAATCTTGAGTACTATTGAATAGCTCGCCCTCTTCATTTAAGGTATATAAACCGCTTGCTGCAGTAGCAAAAAACCACTTGTTATCAGAATAAATTAAGTCTTTTATGGACAACTCTTTAAGAACTTCGTTGAATTGAAAATCTCTTTGAATGTTCTTATTGCTTTGATTGTATTGATATATACCGTGAGTTGTTCCTAATAAAATTTTACCATTTTCCGTTTGTCTGATTCTCAGAATTGAGAAATCGTCATAACCTAAATTGGATGTCGGAATCTGAATAGATTCCAATGTTTTGGGATTGTACTGGTACAACTTTTCATCCTCCGTGTATACCAAAAGTGATCCTTCTTTCAAGCAAGAAATTAAACTGATTTTTTTTGCGCCATCAGGCCAGTCTATAATGGTGAATTTATTATTTGATGGATTAAACTTTACAATACCATAACCAAGTGTAGCAATAAAAAATTCTTTTGATTTTGCTATAGAAATATCCTGAATGTCAAAAATCTTCTTTTTGTCTATGGTGAAGGTTTGAAATTTTTCAGTTGTTGGATTGTATAAAGTCAAACCATTTCTTGAACCAAACCATATTTTCTGATCATCGGTTTTTACTGAAGATTGAATGTAAGGGCTTTCTATGCCCTCAGTTTCATCAGGGTTGAAAATCTCAAAAGACTTGCCATCAAAACGATTGAGGCCATCCTGAGTTCCAATCCACAGACCTCCAACATCATCCTGAATTATTGTATTTACACTACTCTGTGAAAGACCGTCGTTTATGTTGTAATTGTTAAAACGAAAATCCTGGGACCTTACTGAAAAGGACAAAAGGCAAAAAAGAAAAATAAATTTATTCACAAAATAGTCTATTGAGCTTCTGGTCCACCCTCAGTATTTGCTTGTATCAATGAGTTTTCAAGATCTCGATCGAACATATACATTCCTCCTGCATCTGTTCCAATTAAATTCAATTTATCCAAAATAGTTCTGGCTAGAGCTTCTTCTTCAAGTTGCTCGGAAACATACCATTGAACAAAGTTGTGTGTGGTGTAATCTTTCTCTTGAAGACAAATATCAACAAGATTGTTTATGCTTTCAGTTACACCTATCTCATGCTCTAACAAGGATTCAAAAACATTCTTGAGATTCTTAAAATCCTTTGGGGGTGCCTCTAACTGAGGAACAAGAGCTCTTCCACCTCTCTCGTTAACAAACTTGACCAACTTCAGCATGTGAAACCTTTCTTCATCTGAATGGGTGTACATAAAACTTGCTGTTCCGTTTAAACCATTGGTTTCGGCCCATGAAGCCATGGAAAGATAATATTGGGAAGACGATGCTTCTTTTTTAATCTGATCGTTAAGTGCGGATTCTATTCTCTTGTTCATGTTCAAGTGTGTTTATACAAAAATAAGATTTATCATGTTATTGAAACAATAAAACCGAGACAAGGTTCTAAAATTTAAAGAACCAAGACATCATGGGTAAGGGGAAAGTGAAATTATCACCTTCTTGCCAAACAGAAACACCTGCAACTGCAATCTGAAATGCTCTATTCTCATTTTTCTGAAAGCGCATTCCTGGCATGATATAAAGAGCAACCATTGAAAATTGTTCTGGTTCAGTGACAGTTATTGTAACAGGTGTAGGATTCAAATATGTTCCCGTAACGGGGTCCCAATCGTAATTTCCTCCGGTGATCGTACGAGTGTTTCGACTAGGTTCTCCTAAAGCCAACATAGAATCAAAAAAGAAACTGGCCTTATTGGTTACTTGAAAAATACCGGCAACAGAAAAAATTGGAGCTTTAATCAGGTTTGGCACAGAAGTGTAAGGTACGTCTGGATAATTATAATTCGTACTTGTTGATCCATCAGGATTGGTATATGTAGTTGATTCACCAACATATACACCGGGCTCATAATTAAATCTATTATCTCCAGAATTAAAATAGCCGAACCCTGCTGAAAAACTGATGTTGTTTTTCCTATCTCCATAAGTAAGGGTCCCCCAGTGTAGTCCTCCGTAACCTCTGAATTGATTTAAATAACCACTTGTACCCAACATGGTTCCAATGGAAAAATTCACCTTTTCATTATATGTAGGAATAGTGAATTTTCCGACAACAACAAAAGGGCTACCAATCCAAGTGGTCATAACTCCAACATTTAAACGATCCGTTACTGCAAAATGAATTTCTGGACCAAAAAGATTGACCATAGCATAATGTTCATTTTTCTTGATTGGCAAAGCATTATTGGTGAATGCATATCGGGTAGAAAAAGGGCTCTCTTCTCGTAATTCACCGTTTTTTATTTCACCTACATCATCTATTTTAGATATTCTTCTCACCTCTGACTTTAGCAGGTAAAGCTTACCCAAAGCTTCTGTTTCCAAAAGCAATTCACGGCCATCATCGCTTATGATTTTTGCAATATACTTTGTGCCGTCATGCTTTTCAACCACCCTTAAACTGGTATCCTTAGGCGAGGATTGAGCCATGGCACTATTAGAAAGCAAAAACAAACAGCTAAAAAATAATAGAAGAAATAGTTTCATGATACATAAGATTAATTAGCGTTTATAATTTAAACAAACTACTGACTGTTAAAGTTACAAGTTTAATGGCTAAGATAATATATAATTCCGATGGACTCTTTTGGAAAGAGAGGTAAGTACCTCATATGGAATGGTGTCCAGCAACTCTGATACCTGGGTCAAACTTTGGTTTGGACCAATAATTTCAACCAAATCACCTTCCTTAACAAGTGAATCCGTAATGTCAATCATAATCATATCCATACATATATTTCCAATGGTATAAAACTTCTGACCTTCTATAATTACACTACCCTTTCCATTACCTAAAGATCTTCGAAATCCATCTGCATAACCAACAGGCACAATGGCAATCTGCATTTCTTTCTCTGATCGAAATAATCGTCCATAGCCAATACTTTCTCCTTTACTAACTGACTTGATTTGAGCCACCTGACTTGACCAGGTAATTACAGGAGTCAATTCTTTGTTGAGGTTTGAGTTTCCAGAAATACCGTAGGTAACAAGACCAAGCCGAACCATGTCAAGTTGACTTTCCGGATAATTTAATGTTGCATCAGAGTTACTAATATGCCGAATAAATGAATCTGAAATACGTTCTTGAAGAATGGAACAGGTTTTTAGAAACGATGATAGCTGTCCCTTTGTGAATTCAGGATTTTTAACATTGTTTGATTCTGCAAAATGTGAATACACTCCTTTTAGACTGATTTCTGGCTGAGAATTTAGAACCGTAATAAAATGTTCTAACTCACTTGAATCAATACCCAAGCGCTTCATTCCTGTATCTATTTTAAGATGAATTGGGAATCCTTTCTCCTCATTTGAAATTAAAATCTTAATGAATTCATCAAGAATATTTAAGGAATAAATAGACGGTTCTAAATGGTAATCAATACACTCCTGAAAATCGTCTACACCAGCATTCATGACTAAAATAGGGCACTTTACACCGTTCGTTCTAAGAGCTACACCTTCATCCGTATATGCTACGCCTAGATAATCGGCACCTAACTGCTCAATGTACTGTCCAATGCGAACAAGCCCCGTTCCATACGCGTTGGCTTTCACCATAATTAAACATTTTGTATCTGTAGACATTTTGTCTTTAATGAGATGTATGTTTTTTCTTATTGCGCTTAAATCAATTTCAATTTTTGTTCGATGATGCTTCAATTTTAATTGTCCAGCAATTTTATTCATTGTTGAGGTCTTGCCTCCCTTAACTAAAATCACAGTATCCTTGATTGGAAAATCTACATCTTTGATTGAGTCAATAAAATGGTATTCATCAACTCCATTTTGACTCATCTCGTCCAGGGCTTCTTGTTTGTTTTCAATACCATCTTTAGGAAGAAGGACTATTTTCTTTTTGGTATTTGCCAAAGAACTGAGGTAATGGAGTGATGACTTAAATGACTCTAAATCCAATGAATAAGTATCATTTATTATAATGGTATTTTCAATTCCCTCATAAGACTCCATTCTCATTGCCAAATCAGGTAAATACCCTTTCTTTAAATCAACATTCGCACCAAAATAAGCAGCTGAACATAAACAAATTGACGCATTTATTTTTTTCACTGGTTCTTTAATCTCAAGCTGGTCTAATTCTTTTTTATAATCAGACATACTAATACTATGATGTTCTTGCTGATTGAAGATCTCACGATACACTTGTGACTCGTATACGACTCTTTTTGACTCTTTAAATAGACTTAGATATTCTTTAAACTTATCCTGCTTGGAACCAAACTTATGATCAAACTTATCCCCGGCATGCGTTAAAACACCAAATGTAGGATTCAATAAACTATTAAATAGCTTTCCTTCTCCTTTCTCTGTCAAAGAAACCTCAAAAATCGCAATTTCGGAATCGGAATTCAATTCAAGTATCGATACTGCCAAACCCAATTTGGAGTTATAGCTTTTGGGAGATTTAACTACTTTAAATTTTTCACTTAACAAAAGGCTTAACCATTCCTTAACTATTGTTTTTCCATGTGTTCCGGCAATTGCAATAACTGGAATATCAAATTGAATCCGATGCCATTTAGCCAAATTCAATAATGCATCTAAAACATCTTCAACTTGGATATATACAGCATCATTCTTTTTTGTGAAATCTTTACTCGAGACTACAAAAACACGAATGCCTTTTTTATATGCGTCATCCACAAAGTCTATTCCCTTTCTGAAGGGTCCATTTAAGGCAAAAAAAACCTTGTTCTCACCCTTTTTAACGAGTCTCGAATCATAAACAACAGAATGAATTACCGTATCGACTTTGACTCCAAGGATAACTCCTTGAATGACATGAGACAACTCCGCTAAAGTGATATTGATTTTCAAGACTCTGTATTCGTAAAACAAGCCCTACACAAGGGTCGGTATTTTTCAACAGCTCCAACAAGCACTTGAGAGGTTTCTGAAACTGTCCGATTTGAAAACTGAGCCAAATTTCCACAAGACACACATATCGCATGAACCTTTGTAACATATTCAGCAACTGAGAGTAAGTTTGGCATTGGACCAAAGGGCTTTCCAGTATAATCCATATCAAGCCCTGCCAATACAACTCTGATCCCTTTTGCCGATAAAGATTCACATACCCCTACAATTCCATCGTCAAAAAACTGAGCTTCGTCAATCGCCACAACCATGTGTTGATCGATATGCCCTAATATTTCTGAAGAATTTTCAATCAGTACTGCCTCAAATTCATTTCCACTGTGACTCACCACGTTTTTTTTACTGTATCGATTGTCGATTTTGGGTTTAAATAAAATCAGTTGTTGATTGGCAAATTCTGCTCTTCTCAATCTGCGAATTAACTCTTCAGTCTTTCCGGAAAACATCGATCCACAAATGACCTCAATCCAGCCATTTGATTTTTTTTGCAAGGGAAACTGCTCTAAAAACATAAATTAAATTCAAGGGTTATCATTAACAAAAAAGCAAAAATACCTTTATTTAAAAGATCCTATATACTTTAGGACAATATAACAACTTTTAAGCTAGTTCTAATCGATAATATTGAAAAACCAATCCCATCGTTCGATTGATTATTTTTATCAAAAGAAAACCATAGTGACCATGAAACGTATATTCTACATTCTATTTTTAATTACCTCTCAGTACTCTTTTGGACAAAATTACTTTGATTTCAAAAAGTTCACGAAAAAGATGTGCTCTCCTGAGTTTCACGGTAGAGGATATGTAAATGGCGGAGATTCAATTGCTGCAGATTATATTGCTCATCAAATGATGCTTCTTGATATAGATTCGTTGCCAACCGGTTATTTTCAACCCTTTGAACTCGATGTCAATACCTTCCCTGATAGCTGTTCGATTCATATTCATGATGAAATACTCATCCCTGGAATGGATTACCTAATTAACCCCAGTTCAAATGGGACCTGCATGGGGAATAAATGCATCGGACTAAGATCCTTTGACTCGAAACACATTGAAGTTCTAGACATGAAGAAGTTGTTGGAAGAAGAGTGGGATCCAAATTGGTGGAGAAGTTATGACGATGAAACGCTCTATGTTATAGATAATAATGTTTCTGAAGATAGTCTTTCTATTTATGTTCATCAGATGGCACAAAACACATCAAAATATTATGATGTAATAGAATTGGTTCATAATAAATTCACCTGGTCGGTGAGTTCTATTCCTCAGGAACATGTATATATTCAAATGAAAAAAGCAGTTTTTGACTCCCTAAAAACAGACACTCTTCATCTGAAAATTCATCTTCACAATGCGCATTTAACGCATTACGTGTCTAACAATGTTATTGGCCAAATAAGGGCAAAGAAGAAAGCCAAAGGAACCATCATGCTTACTGCTCACTACGATCATCTTGGAAGAATGGGTTCAAACACGTATTTTCCCGGGGCCAACGATAATGCCAGTGGGGTAGCGATGCTACTTCAGCTTGGATCAATGCTAAAATTGAAACCATTGAAAAGATACGACATTATTCTTGTTGCATTTTCGGGTGAAGAAGCGGGACTGATTGGTTCAAAATACATGTCAGAAAATCCTCTATTTGATATAAGTGATGCTCGGTTTTTACTCAATCTAGACATAATGGGAAGTGGTGAAGAAGGAATCACAGCGGTAAATGGAAGAGTATTCACAAAGGAATTTAAACGTTTGCAAAAGCTGAATAAAAAAGTAAAGGCTGTTCCCGTTGTAAAAGCTAGAGGAAAAGCAGCAAATTCGGACCATTACTTTTTTACTGAGAAAGGCGTTTCGTCATTTTTTATTTACACCATGGGGGAAAATAAAAACTACCACGATGTATACGACACATATGAGAACCTCACTTTCAGCTCATTCGAGGGGTTATCTAAACTATTCTATACCTTCCTCCGAAGATTCTAATTTGAGTTTGGATAAATTGATGGATTGAAAAACAATCAAAATAAGGCAAAGTAAAAGAGCATGAAGGGCTACCCACCAATTCCCTCCTTGGAAAATCAACACCAATTCATAAATTAAAAATGCCAAAAGCTGAAGGGTAGTCATCACTAAAAAGTTGCCAATAAATCGCTTTGGGTTATTATGGATTTTAAAATTCACTAAAATTGTACTACCTAAAAAAATACAAGACAAAACAAATGAGCTTAATAGATTGTAGTTATCGCTTATTTTAGGAATAAATACATCGGTCAGGATGAAACTGACTAGTACCAGTGCTAAAAGGGGGGTGTACTGTTTAATGATTCTCTGAACCATCTTGCTGATTTAATTTTAAAACTTCACGAATAACGAGCACTAATGATCCAATAACACCAATGAGTGATAAGACTATTGTGAGCCAAGGGGTTTTGTTTTTAAAATAATCATCTAGATAAACACCAAGCCAAGTAAATAGAAAAATGGTAGCTCCCATCTGAATACCTATCGACGAGAATCTAATATAGATGTTGCTTTTCCAACCCGGAGATTGTTTTTTCATTCTTCAATAATATCTTCCTCCTGCATCAGATCAGACATCAAAGTGTTGGTTTCCTCAACTGGCATTTTTGCTGGGGACATTTTACAGCTTCCCTCAAAAAACGCACCTTCGTCAATCTTCAACTTTTTGGTATATATATTTCCGTAAATCTTTGAAGTGTCTCTTAAATTAAGAACATCATCAACTTTTATTTCCCCTTCAATAGTTCCAAATATTTCGGAAGTGAAGCAGGTTATATTTCCTTTAACCAAGCCTGAATTCCCTATGGTTACTTTTCCTTTACAAGATATATTACCCATGATTTCACCCTCAATAAGAATGTTGTTTTCTGATAAAATATCTCCTGTGATTTTCGTACCTACAATGATGTGGTTCCCCTCTTGATCTGCTGAATATCCCATATTTGATGTAAATGTTTCTTTTCTTTTTAACATATTAATTTAATAAAAATCAATGAAAAACGACTTATATTCCTCAAAATTAGAAGTTTCTATTAGGATTTTGAGATTGTTTTTTCCAATTGAGTAAATTTTATTATCCTGATAATCATCAAGAATTTCGTACCCCGCTTTGTAAGTGTTTATATATTCCTGAGCAGACTTTATATTTTCAAATTCTTTAACCAAAACAAAAGAAGTTTTATTCATAGTCAAGTTTGAGCTTGTCTTAAGCTTTTTGTTTTTATGTTTTTTCTTGTTAAAGGTTGATATTCCGTATTTAACGTCGTCTTCATCATCGTCTTCATCCAATAATACGATGATAAAATGTTTCTCGGTATCATCAAATTTATAGATGTATTCAGGGTTAAAATTGATAGAATCATTTTCACTAAATCCATTTTCGAGAATATCCAGAAGGTTTTGTGCGATTTCAGCTTGAGCGGTCCCTGGCTTTTCTTCAATGACCCTATTGATTAATGGGACCAACTCTTGTTTGTCTTCTTTTATCTGTCCGTTGGCAAATACGTTTAAAAGCAGGTATTCTGCTCTAAATGCATTAGAGGGCTCTTGTTCAATGATTCGATTAGTCGAATCAATTACCGCCTGATACAAGCCATCATAATATAAATCAACCAATGCTACATAAGACATCTCATCCATTTTCTGAGATTCTTTTTGCTTCACATAAAAGTCTGGATCATTCAGGTACTTGGCCGCATCAGAACTCGGATAATGGGTTAAGATATGATTGGCATACAGCTCTTTTTTTCCTGTAGCTTCATTTAATTTATACAATTGAAAAGCACAGGACAAATCCGTAAGATTTCTTTGGTTTATATCCAACACTCTATTAAATTGAATTTGTGCCAATTCTGCTTCATTCAAAATTTCTTTGTAGAGCACGCCACTTTGATATAGAGCTTCAAATAGATTGGTTTCTGAGACAGCGAAGGAACTGTCTGTGAGCGGAATGTTCTTTCTTAAATCATCTATTGTCAATGAATCAATCCCTATTTCTTCAACCAACAATGAATCTACTGAGCTTGAGTCTGACAATTCCTCATTTGAGAAAACAATCTTTTCGCTCCTCCTCCAATGGTCTTCATTGTCTCTTGACCCCCAAGCCTTTCGGAAATCATTATATCCTTCCTCTCTTAGTTTTGGATTCGTGAAAACTGATTTTTTTGTGGAAGTCGCATTGGCATTGTTTTGTTCTTGTAGAGCCAAAAGTTTAGCCGCCTCCATTTCTTTTCTTTTTTGGGCTTCTTGCTTAATCTGCTTTAAGGTTTCTTTTAAAAATTGTTCTCTTTCTTTTTCATCCAATAATGCAATGCGTTGAACACTATCTTCAAACATTACTATTTCAATCGCCTCAACAAGATCTGACAATTTAACTGCCTTGTCTTTTATCTGATCTCCATTTGGATACCCCTCCGGAATAAATCGGGTACAGGAATCATAATATTTTTGAGCAGAAACATAGTTCTTTTCATAATAACTTAAATCTCCTAGTTTTTCATAGGACATTGCTTTTTGACGTGCATTTCCATTAGAATAAAAAGCAGATTTGGTCAAATATACTCTCGCCAAATCTTTGTTACTTCTGTTGATTTCTAAATTCGCAAGAGCATAATAAACCTGGTCTTTATACTGCGCATTTTTGGCATCGTTAAGCATTTTCTTTAAATCTCTACTCAACTTGTCTCCTCCGCCACTAATCGCACGATTCAATCTCGCATTAAATGAAATATCAAATGGCGCCGAAGCTTTTAATGCTTGGGTATAATTAAATCGAGCCGAGTCCAATACATTGTTTTTTTGATATAGCTGACCCAAAATAAAATGCAATCTGGTTTTCTCAACAGCTGAAGGGCATTTTGTAATTGCAGAATTTAAGCCATTGATGGCTTCTGGGTATTCTTTTCTTTTAATTGCGAGATCTGCATAAGTTTTATAAATGTCGTACTGCAGCTTCTTGCTCATTTCAGGAATGTCTTCAACTTCCTCGGTTTTGTCTTTCACAAAAGGAATGAAATCCCGAAAAGTTTTCTTCTTTTGCTCAAGTGAGATTGCATTTAAATCATCCAAAATAATTTTGGCATCGGCAAACTTTCTTTGTTCTATTTGAATTTTAGCAATCCAAAGTTTTGCTACATAATAAGAAGGGTCTTTTTCAAACAGTCGTTTTACAAACTCAAAGTTTTTCTTCGCCTTCTTGTATTCTCTTTTGTAATAAAGAGCTCTCCCTATAGTTATCCAATTTTCATCAATCCATTTATTATGCTCTACATCCTTATAATACATATCCTGAGTGCTGGGCATACTGTGATTTGTAATCACATTAGAGCATTTTGAGATGGCGGTATCTATAGCTGAATGCATCCCTTTAGATTCTTCTTCATTTGGAAGAAGGTTTACGGGTAAAATCTCATAAAAATCATCTTTTTTGGAGCTGTAAAATGTGCGTAGTGATTGATCCAGTAACTCGTTTGCATTAAAATGCCCATTGAACCGGGCGGTAGTTGAATGATAGGTTCTATTGAGAAAAGAGTTTTTCTCTGTTGAACAGGCTGAAATGAGTACGAATACACCAATTCCCAAATATGTAAGTGACTTTAACATCATAAACGTCTATCAATAACTAAATTATCTATGTTTTAGTATAAATGAATAGGGATAATTAGGCAATGTTTGTAAAAACCTGCTGAATGTCATCATCATCTTCAATTTTATCTAACATTTTCTCAATTTCTATTAACTGTTCCTCTGTAAATTCTACGGGTGAGGTGGGAAATCTTTTCAAGCTTGATTTTTGAATCTCCAAACTCATCTCTTCTAATGATTTTGCTATTGTTCCAAAAGCCGTGTAGTCGCCGTAAACAAATAATAAATTGTCTTGAACCTCTAATTCTTCTACTCCAGCATCGATAAGACTAAACTCAAGCTCTTCTATATCCAACTCTTCAGGCAAATCTAACTCAAAAACACTTTTTCTTTGAAACATAAATTCCAACGAACCTGTGGGCACAATACATCCTCCTGCTTTGTTAAAATATGATTTTACATTGGCCACTGTACGCGTTGGATTATCCGTTGCGCATTCCACAAAAACGAGTACCCCATGAGGACCTTTTCCCTCGTAATTCATTTCACTAAAAAGTGCCGTATCCTTTTGAACCGATCTTGATATTGCCGCCTCGATATTATCTTTAGGCATGTTTTCAGCTTTGGCGTTCTGAATTGCGGTTCTTAATTTGGCATTTGAGGCAGGATCAACACCTCCCTCTTTTGCTGCTAGAGTTATCGCCTTCCCAAGTTTAGGGAAAATCTTGGACATCTTGTCCCATCTTTTTTCTTTAGCGGCACGTCTATATTCAAAGGCTCTTCCCATAGTTCAGTTTTAACAAAAATATACAATTCAAGGTGTAAATTCAAGAACGAGATTGACTAAAAGCTTCCAGGATCTCATTCAAATAATTCAAAACAGATTCGCGACCTAGATTTGATTGACTAGAGCTAATGAAAACAGGGGGTAGCTCCTCCCAATATTTTAGAAGTTCTTTTTTATAAAAAGATATTTTTTTTTGAAGCGCTGAACTCGACAACTTGTCCGATTTGGTAAATATGATTGAAAACGGAATCTCCTTTTCTCCACACCAATTCATAAATTCTAAATCGATATTCTGCGGTTCTAGTCTAGAATCGATTAAAACAAAAGTGGTCAAAAGATTTTTTCTGTGAAGCAAATATTCAGCAATGAATTGCTCCCAATTGTTTCTGCTTTTCTTAGATGCTTTGGCATAACCATAGCCCGGTAAATCTACCAAATACCAATTTTCATTAATGATGAAGTGATTTATAAGTTGCGTTTTACCCGGTGTAGAGGATGTTTTGGCCAATTTTTTTTTATCGGTGAGCATGTTTATCAAGGAAGATTTTCCCACGTTTGACCTCCCAATAAAAGCAAATTCTGGTTTTTCATCTTCAGGACATTTTTTAAATGTCGTATTTGAAATTAAAAAATCAGCACTAGAAATAACCATTTGGTAAATTTATAATATCTTGTAAGTATAAGAACAATTAAGCTACTAACTTGTTTTTATTAAATAGATAGAACTAACAATGGCGGAATATAAAATAAAAGATCTTGAAACCCTTACTGGTGTTAAGTCACACACCATAAGAATATGGGAAAAAAGATATCGCATTTTAACGCCTGATAGGACCGATACGAAAATCAGAACCTACTCCGATTCAGAATTAACCCACTTATTAACCGTAAGTATGTTAAATCGAAATGGAATTAAAATTTCAAAAATCGCAGAGCTTTCACAAGAAGATATGAACAGTCTTCTTTGGGATATTAAAGTAGACAAAGAACCTGAATACAGTATGGATAAATTCATATTGGCTTTGGTTACTTTGGATGAACCGATGTTTAAGGAGACGCTTCACGGACTATTGGAAGCCGTTGGATTAGAAAAGACGTTTACTGATCACCTCATTCCCTTTCTTGATCGAATTGGAATTATGTGGTTGATTGGTTCAGTGAGTCCAGCGCAAGAGCATTTCATGTCAAATCTTATCCGACAAAAAATCATATCCGAAATCGATAAACAAGATATTCCGAATTCCACAGAATCTACGGTTTTAATGTATCTGCCGGAGCACGAGTGGCATGAGATTAGTTTATTGTTTTATCATTTTTTATTACGATCTAAAGGAATTCCCACCTTTTATTTAGGACAAAGTTTACCTTATGACTCTTTGGTAGAGTGTATTGAAAAATTAAAACCCAATGCCGTATTTACATCATGGTTGACATCTGTCGATAAGGAATTTGTAGTTGGTTATTTCAAAAGGCTAAATTCCGATTTCCCAAAGCTAGATGTGTTTGCGGGGGGCGCCCAAATAAAACCAAATTCTGAAGCATTAAAAAAATTCATTGTTGAAGTAAGTGATATTTCAAGTATCACAAACCACATGAAATCTTAAACCACAAAATTTATAATTTTTCCTGGGACAATTATAACCTTTTTGGGTTCTTTGCCGTCAAGCCACTTCGCAGTAAGCTCCATTTCTTCTAGCGCTGTTTTAATCTCATCTTGTTTAAGAGTCAATGGTAATTCAACCTTAAATCTCATTTTGCCGTTAAAAGAAACAGGATATTCATATGCTTCCTCAATCAAATATTCTTCTTTAAAAACAGGGAACTGGGTATCATAAAGAGATCCTGGTGTATGACCTGCTTTTTCCCATAGTTCCTCACAAAAATGAGGCGCATATGGAGCCAAAAGAATTATGAACTGTTCGAGTACTTCTTTACTATGACATTTTTGTTCAGTAAATTCATTTACGGCAATCATGAAAGTTGACACACACGTATTTAAAGAAAAACGATTTAAATCTTCTCTAATACGTTTTATCGTTTTATGTAAAGTCTTCATGGAATCCTTGGAAGGTTTTTCATTCGACACAATTGAGATGCCATCTGAAGAACAATATAACCTCCAACATTTCCTTAAAAAATTATGTACACCAGAAATACCTTTGGTATCCCATGGTTTACTTTGTTCTATAGGACCCAAAAACATTTCATATAATCTTAAGGTGTCGGCTCCATAATCTACAACGAGATCATCTGGTGTTTGAACATTAAATTTTGACTTTGACATTTTTTCAACCTCATAACCACAAAGATAATTTCCGTTATCGTCTAATATAAACGTAGCGTCCTTGTATTCAGGGAGCCAATGCTTGAATTTTTCCTGATCTAAAATATCATTATCCACAATTGAAATGTCTACGTGAATAGCCGTGGTGTCATGTTCTTTTCTTTTGTCTTTCGTTACAAAACTGTTTGTGCCATTGATCCGATACACAAAATTACTTCTTCCCAAAATCATACCCTGATTAATAAGCTTTTTAAAGGGTTCTTCAAAAGGAATAAATTTTAAATCAAATAAGCATTTGGTCCAAAATCTTGAATAGAGAAGGTGTCCTGTTGCATGTTCTGAACCACCAATGTATAAATCCACGTTTTGCCAATAATCGACCTTTTCTTTGGATACAAATTCCTTTTCATTATGTGGGTCCATATATCTTAAAAAATACCAAGAACTTCCTGCCCACCCTGGCATGGTATTGAAATCCATTCTGTCACCTTGAAAATGATTCCATTGGTTTTTTTGAGCTCTAGCCAAAGGAGGCTCTCCCTCTTCGGTAGGCAAATACTTATCTACTTCCGGTAGTTCAATGGGTAGCTTTTCGTCGTCCACTAGAAACGGAGTTTCATCTACAAAGTAAATCGGGAAAGGCTCTCCCCAATATCTTTGTCTTGAAAAAACAGCGTCACGTAGTCTATAATTTGTTTTCCCTCTACCGATGCCACTGCTTTCAATCTCTTGAATCGATCGCGTAATGGCCTGCTGAACTTCCAGGTCATTTAAAAAATCTGAACCTGTAATTACCCCACTCTTTTCCTCATGAGCACAATTCGATATGTCAGTATCCTTGAAAATATTATCAATTTGAATATCAAACTTCTGGGCAAATAAATAATCTCTTTGATCACCACATGGCACCGACATTACGGCACCTGTTCCGTAGGTAGACAAAACATAATCACCGATCCAGATCGGTATTTCTTTTCCCGTAAAAGGATGAAGCGCATAAGCACCTGTAAACTCTCCCGTTATATTCTTGACATCGGATTGCCTATCTCTTTCCGATCTATTTGCTGTTTTTTCTATATAACTCGTAACCGCCTCTTTTTGGGCTTCACCAACAATATCTAATACCATTTCATGTTCCGGAGCCAACACAATAAAAGTTACCCCAAATATGGTGTCGGGCCTTGTGGTAAAAACCTCTATTTTTCTGTCATTACTATTTGAAACCTGAAAAGAAACTGATGCGCCTTGTGATTTACCAATCCAGTTTCTCTGTTGTTCTTTTAATGAATCGCTCCAATCCAGCTGATCTAAATCATTTAATAGGCGCTCCGCAAAAGCCTTAATTCTCATAGACCACTGCTTCATTACTTTTTGTTCTACTGGGTAACCTCCGCGAACTGATAATCCATTTGATATTTCATCATTCGCCAGTACAGTTCCTAATTTCGGGCACCAGTTCACTTGTGATTCTGATAAATAGGCTATTCGGTAGGATTGTAATATTTCTTCTTTTTGCTTGCGATCAAAATTATTCCATTCACTCGAGGAAAACTCTATATGTTCATCATGGTAAGCCTGTATTCCAGCGGAACCACTTGCATCAAAGTGAGACACCAATACTTGGATGTCTTTTGTACAACCTTCTTTTAAATCGTAAAAAGAATTAAACAACTGCTTAAAAATCCATTGCGTCCATTTATAATATTCAGGAGAAGAGGTTTTAACTGCTCGGTCCCAATCATAACAAAAACCCATTTGATTAAGCTGGTCTCTATAGCGTTCTATATTTTTATCCGTTGTAACTGCTGGATGTTGACCGGTTTGGATGGCATATTGCTCAGCCGGCAAACCAAATGAATCATAACCCATAGGATGTAATACATTATAACCTTCAAGTTTTTTATATCTGGCTATTACATCAGAAGCAATATATCCCAAAGGGTGGCCGACATGTAATCCCGCCCCTGAAGGATATGGAAACATATCAAGTACGTAGTATTTTTCTTTTGATTTATCCTCTATAGTTTTATAAGATTTATTTTCTGACCAAAACTTAATCCACTTTTTTTCTATTTCCCTAAAGTTATATTCCATGATTCTGTAATAAGAGTGTAAAGATAGCTAATGCGCGTAATCATTTGATGCTTGTTTAGTCAAAAAAAAATTATAATTCTCAAAGAAAATTACCCTTTAATATTATGGCACAATTATTGCATTAACCTATTTAAAATTTGGAGAAAAAACTCCCATATTTTTGGTTTTTAACACTTTTTTAATAATTCAACGTTTTTAACGAAACACAGAAAAGACCGGAATTTCCGGTCTTTTTTTTATAAAAAATTTAAAAAAATCGCTGTAATACCTATCAACATAAATGTTAGGTCAACAAAAGCGAAAAAATAATTATAGCCAATTTTTTTATAATTTATAGTCAAAACGAAAAAGTATAAAAGGCCAATCATCCATGCCTGAGGGTTTCTTATTGCCTCCCATCCAATAAACAACATCACAACTGAAATGATCAAAACAAGCTGAATGAGCTTAACCGATTTTTCAATCCCAACGACTTGAGGAATGGTTCTCATTTCGTGAGGATCGAAATATATATCTTTAATATCTGAAGGTATTAGTATACTCATTAAAAACAGGAAACCTAGAATCCACGGTTGAGGCGAATCAAATATCCAGTAAGGATAAATGAAAAACAATAAATACCATATTGCAATAACAAAGAAAACCTTCAAATAAGGGATTTCTCTTAATGCAAATTTACCAATACGCTTTACATAAAAAACACTTGTTAAAACACAAAAAACAGTCAGAATATTCTGCAATTGATCAAAACTGTAAAGCCAAAAATATAAAAGCATTGCCATTAAAGTAGGAATCAAAGCAAGTACGTAAATTGACTTTTTATTAAGCACTGTCCAATCATTAATGGAGTTTGGTAGTCTTCCCATCTTGAATTTCCAAAGACGATGTAAATTATATATACCTATTATTCCAAAAGAAATCATTAACGCATACACCCAAGAAGATGGGTACTCAAAATACAAACCATAAAGAAAAAAGAAACTGTATATCGCCAATAAAATATGACTTCTTAAAAGGTATTTGAGGATGTCATTCATAATCCAATTTTGATGGGCTGACAAAAAACAGTTCTACGTTAGATCACTTATCTACTTTACTCAGTCTTCCTAACTCTTTATATTTTAAATGATTTGATGAGGCACTAATTCGGGCAATTTGAAATCCATAAGACCCATCCAAAAAACCTTTCTTAAAGAAGAAAACATTTATAAATTTAGCAAATGCACTAATTTCTGGTTGAAATATATATGTTTTTTTACCCTCCTTAAAATACTTTTTCGCGACCAGCAGGGCATACTTGTTTGCCCTTTCTTGATGCTCCATTGCATTGTAATATGAATAATGCTCCAAATGTCCATCAAGAGTAATCACCTCAAGACTTGTATCGTACTTTAGGTGCTCATGCACAAACTCACCCTCCCATACCGCTTTGTGCTTTGGAAAAATTCTTGCTTTATATTCAGGATACCATCCACAATATTTAATCCATTTGCCACAATAGTTCGTGTATCGATTGAGAATATATAAACATTCTTTTTGGTCGCTTTTTAACTTTAAAATTTGAGCTTGTAAATCACGGTCAGGAACTTCATCAGCATCAATTGAAAAGATATAATCGGAATCAATCAAATCATTCAATTTGTTTTTGGTTTGCGCATAACCTTGCCACTTGTTTTCGACAAAACTTACGCCATATTGGTTACAGATTTCCTTTGTTCTATCACTTGAAAAAGAATCCATCACAACGATTTCATCTACACATTCTAATAGGCCTTTAATGCAGCGTTCAATATTCTTTTCTTCATTAAATGTGATAATTGCAGCAGCTACTTTTCGCATGTTTTACACTATTGTAACACTTTTCCAAATGGCCTGAATTTCTCGTATGGCATGTGTCCAGCTCGTTGTTGATGGTGCATCAACATAACCGCTAACACAGACGATTTTTTCAGTTTTAGGATGAACAAAATGAAAAGACCAAAAGGCTCCTCCTGTTGAATATCTGTACCTTCCTTTAAATTCAAACATCCCTCTCAGTTCGACACCATCAATTGTCTTAGAAAAATTACTAGTTTCTGAAAATTCAGGATAAACAAAATCATTGTATTGGGTACCCATATATAACCCTGGAGTTTCATGAGGCACATTATACTTCAACATGGTATCTCGTGCTTTCAATAATTGATCTATACCCAATTGACTGGAATCTACATAAGGATATTGATAAACCATTACCCCTGAAAGAACAGCTCCCAAGTCTTGCTTTGAGTCTCCAACGAATTCAATGGGTCTTGACGATAGAGGAAGTTCAATCCGGTAAAAGTTTTTTCTCGATGAAACAATTTTGGATGCATTCGGAAAATCCAGATGAATAGCGAAATTCTGTTTAAGTTGATTGTTGATATTTTGATTTTGCTTACTAGCAAAATGTTTTCTAATTCGGTTCCACTCTTGATAATCAAATTTTGAATGAATATTATCCGCCCCAGAATTAAATGTTTCAACAAGTTGCGGGTAATCTTTTGCAACCACCTCAATAACGAGTTGATTCGTTGCCCATACACTATTTCTGTATTGAATCTTCCCTTTATTTCCTTTATGATTTGGATCAATGGTTAAAAAAAGAATATTTCGATGACGCTTTGCTGCACCTACGAAATTGTTCTTGTTGTAGTGCACCGGTTCAAAAGTTGCAACATCTGGGAAATAAGGCATGATAAATCTTGTGAGGTTTGAATCTATATCAGAACGTATTGAAGATTTCCATATAGCATCATCACAAACGACAACGACTTCACCAACTTTTCCAGTAACATAGACTTCTGAAGAAAAAAATTCACCACAACCACTTAAATGAATGGTTAAGATTATAGCAGAGAATAGCTTCAGCAACTTCATTATTATCTAATTCTTATTTTTTGACCTATGCTTAAACGGTTAATATTGATTCGTGGATTGAGTTTTTTCAATCGACTTTGAGAGACCCTGTTTTTTTCTGCTATATGCCCAAAAGTATCACCACTTCTCACCGTATAATATTTACGCGTAGACACTGGTTTCGGCTTTGGTTTGGGGGGTGTTACCTTTTTCTCTGTTTCAATTCTTAAGTGTTGTCCTGTATATATATTGGTGGTTTTTAAGCCATTCCAATCCATAATTTGATCTGAAGTAACCGAATAATAAGTAGCAACTTTATTGATGACTTCACCCGTCTGCACTTTATGATAATATACATTTAACGTCTTTTGAATCGTATCTCCAGTAATTGAATCTCTAACAAATACTTTTTTTAATTTCACTTCATTGGTTCCGTATATCGAGTTCTCGAGATTAATTAAAGAATCTTCTTGACCCACCACCAAATTAATTTTTTCGTGTGGTCCCGAGAGACAATATGCTGGCGTTGCCTTTGGAATATAGCTTGTCTTGAAAACAGGGTTGTGTTTTTTAATGTCTTCCAATGACCAATCTATCACTTTTGAAATGGTTCCCATATGAATCGCAGATTTAAAACACATTGTATCTATAGTTATGTTGTGAGGATTCATTTTGGTTGGTAAGATTTGATGCTCTTTATGGTAAGTCATTAAGTAGCTTACCGCAATAAAATTAGGAACATATCCTTGGGTTTCATTGGGCAAATAAGGTCTTACCTCCCAATACGTTTTCTTGTCTCCCGAACGTCTTATGGCTTTATTTACATTGCCAGGTCCGGCATTGTACGCAGCCAAAGCAAGATTCCAATCCCCATAAATTCCAAATAACTTTTTTAAATATCGACAAGCCGCATCAGTGGCTTTTTCGGGGTCCATTCTTTCATCGATATATGAATTTTCCTTTAAACCAAAATACAACCCTGTTCTATACATAAATTGCCACAAACCCAAAGCACCAGCTCTCGATTTGACCTGAGGTCTTAAACCGCTTTCTATAACAGCTAAATATTTTAATTCTATTGGCAACCCATACTCTGAAAGTTTTGATTCAAACATATCAAAATACAAAGGAGAACGTCCCAGTGCAACTCGTATAAATCCTTTTCTTTTACTCAAAAAATATTTGATAATAGAGAGTGCCGTCTCATTGCACTCAAGCTGAAACGGGGTCATTGCATTTATTTTGCCCAACCTCTTACATATGTCGTCATCACTGACCTTTATCGTTTCGCCATTATTTTCCTCAATTGCTTTTTTTAGTGAATCCGCATTAAAATCATTTGCATATTCAGAGTAAAACAAGTTTAGGCTTTGCTCAACGGTGTTTAGAAAGGTGTCATTATGAAGAGAATCCTTGTTTAATTGAGTCGAATTTTGGGAAAAAAATCCCAAACTTAAACTTATGAATATCACAAATGAAACTTTTCTCATCTTACAAATAGTTCTTTAATATTTTTGAATAACTAAATAACTGTTTTTCGTTAAACCGATCTGACATAAGCTGCAATCCAAAAGGCATGCCATTTGAATGAATGCCAAAAGGAATACTTATCGCCGGATTACCACTTAAATTTGCATGAACCGTAAAAATATCTTGTAGGTACATCTGAATCGGATCATTCACGCTTCCCTGCTCAAAAGCCGTAGATGCTGTTGTTGGAAACACCAAGACGTCAACTTCTTTAAAAAAAGCTTCTGTAGAAGTTTTAACAATTTGTCTTACTTGCTGGGCTTTTGTATAATATGCGTCATAATATCCATGAGACAAAACAAAAGTCCCTGTCATAATACGTCTTTTTACTTCTTTCCCAAACCCCTCGGTTCGTGACTTTTTATAAGTATCCTCAACCCCTTTTGCAGAATCGCTTCTGTGTCCAAAATGAACCCCATCAAAACGAGATAAATTAGAAGATGCCTCAGCCGTACTCAGTACATAATAAGTAGGCACTAGGTAATCCAAGTATGGAAATTCGCACTCTACTATTTCAATATTTTCGGACTCAAGTTTTGATTTCAATTTATTTAGCTTCGAACCAATTTCATCATCAATCCCATCATGATTCATGTACTCTTTAACAAAACCTATTCTGAGTTTTTCACTGCTTTCTTTTTTTAATTCCATCGATACCGAAGTAGCATCCATAGGGTCTTCTCCTTTGCATAATTCGAAAACCAATTCACTGTCCTCAACACAATTAGAAAACAATCCTATCTGATCGAAAGATGACGCATAAGCAATTAAGCCATACCGACTAAAGCTTCCATATGTAGGTTTAAACCCATAGGTGTTGGTCCATGACGCTGGCTGGCGAACAGATCCTCCTGTATCGCTTCCGAGGGCAATTGTACACAAGCCAGCAGAAACAGCTACTGCAGACCCTCCTGAAGACCCCCCTGGAACATACTTTTGATTAAAGTTGTTGTTTACATTACCGTAAAAAGAATTCTCATTGGAGCTTCCCATGGCAAATTCGTCACAATTAAGTCTTCCTATGATGATCGCATCCTCGTCTATTATTCTTTGGAGAACCGTGGCGGTATAAATAGACTCAAAATTGGTAAGGATTTTGGATGACGCAGAAACCATGTGATCTTTATAGCAGATATTGTCTTTAATACCTACTATTACACCAGCTAGTTTTCCAGCACTTCCATTTTTGATTTTCTCATCTACTATGGCCGCAGCAGATAGAGCAGTTTCTTCAAAAATTTCAACAAAAGCATTTAAGCCGGATTTTCCCTTAATGTTTGAAATACTGCTTTCAACAATCGAAGACACCGTTTGTCCAGAGCTTAATGCCTCTTGTATGTCGGCAATTGTCTTGTACATAAAATTACTTTGTCTCTATCTTCTCGTTGTCATTAAGAACTTCTTCATTCTCGCTTTCTCCTGTTTTTGAGGCGTCCTTGAATTCTTTAACCCCCTTTCCGAGGCCTTTCATGAGTTCAGGGATTTTTCTCCCTCCAAAAAACAACAATACTATAACTAAAATAATTATGATCTCTGTTGGGCCAAACCAACCTGCCTGATGTATATTTTCCATATTATATTGATATAAATGTAAATTTATTTTAATAAAGAAACCTATTTATAGCTTCCTTGCGACTTCAACCTCTTCATATGCCTCAATGATATCTCCAACCTCAATATCATTGTACTTGTCTATGTTTAGTCCGCACTCGTAATTGTTTTTGACCTCTCTAACATCGTCCTTAAATCTTTTTAAAGATCCTAATTCTCCTGAGTGAACAACAATACCATCTCTAATTATTCTAATCATTGACGATCTTTTGATCGTTCCTTCGAGAACAAAACATCCAGCAATGGTACCCACTTTTGTAATGTCAAAGGTTTCTCGAATCTCTGCTGAACCAACTACTTTTTCTTCAATATCAGGAGAAAGCATTCCTTCCATAGCTGCTTTAATCTCTTCAATTGCTTTGTAAATAATAGAGTAAAGACGAATATCTATTTGCTCATTATCAGCAAGTCTTCTCGCTCCAACAGTAGGTCTTACTTGGAACCCTAAGATAATTGCATCAGATGCTGAGGCAAGGTTTACATCTGCTTCAGAGATTGCTCCAACTCCTTTGTGTATAATGTTTACTTGGATTTCTTGAGTAGAAAGATTCAGTAATGCATCTGAAAGTGCTTCTATCGATCCATCAACATCACCTTTAATAATTAAATTCAGCTCTTTAAAGTCGCCTATAGCTAATCGACGACCGATCTCATCTAATGTAATGTGCTTAGTTGTTCGAAGTCCTTGCTCCCTGTAGAGTTGCTCTCTTTTAGTTGCAATTGATTTTGCTTCTTTTTCATCAAGCATCACATTGAAATTATCTCCAGCGCTTGGAGCTCCATTTATTCCTAGTACGGAGATGGCTTGTGATGGACCCGCTTCCTTCATAGAAACGCCTTTTTCATCATGCATTGCTCGAACTCTACCGTAGTGACGACCAACCAATAATACATCACCGATTTTCAAGGTTCCCGCTTGAACCAACATGTTAGTGACATACCCTTTTCCTTTATCTAATGAAGCCTCTATAACAGTACCAATTGCTGGCTTATTAGGATTTGCCTTTAGATCAAGGAGTTCTGCTTCAAGTAATACCTTTTCTAGCAGTTCATCAATATTCAAATTCTCTTTTGCCGAGATTTCCTGACATTGAAATTTACCTCCCCATTCCTCAACAAGGATATTCATCCCTGAAAGCTGTTCTTTAATTTTATCTGCATTCGAGCCTGGTTTGTCAATCTTGTTAATTGCAAACACCATAGGAACGTTTGCTGCTTGAGCATGAGAAATCGCTTCTTTTGTCTGAGGCATTACATCGTCATCTGCAGCAACAATAATTATAGCAACATCCGTAACTTGAGCTCCTCTGGCACGCATGGCTGTAAATGCTTCGTGACCTGGAGTATCCAAGAATGTCAGCTTTTTGCCGTCTTTTAAGGATAAAGAATAAGCCCCGATATGCTGGGTTATCCCTCCTGCTTCACCATCTATTACATTTGCATTTCTAATTCTGTCCAGTAAAGATGTTTTACCATGGTCAACATGTCCCATAACCGTAATGATTGGTGGACGATCAATTAAATCTTCTTCTGAGTCTTCGACAACAGGTATAGCTTCTTGAACCTCTGCGCTGACAAACTGGGTTTCATATCCGAACTCTTCAGCAACAATCTGTATGGTTTCTGCATCTAATCTCTGATTAATAGATGCGAAAATGCCTAAAGACATACAAACGGATATTACCTGTGTAGGTTGAATACTCATCATGGATGCCAATTCAGATACGGTAACAAATTCGGTAAGCTTCAAGATTTTCTCTTGTTGCTCCGCCATCTCCATTTCTTCCTGACGCTTTTGAGCGACACTCTCTCTCTTTTGACGACGATTCTTCGCTGCCTTTGATTTACCACCTTTATTTGATAAACGAGCTAAAGTATCTTTAATTTCTTTTTGAATATCTCGCTCTGATATTTCAGGTTTAGCCGTTTTCGGTTTGTTGAATTTATTTCCGGCAGCCTTATTCCCGGTTGATGGGACTTCAACTTTTTTAATTCTTTTTCTTTTCCTTTTATTTAAATTTTCAGGTCGTGAGCTTCCTGCAGGGGATTTCGGCCTTTCAACTGGCAACTCAATCTTCCCCAATACTGTTGGTCCAGTAATCTTTTTACGCTCAACTTTAATGGTCTCTACAACCTCTTTCGGAGCTTCTTTCTCAGGAGCTTCTTTTGCTTTGACTTCTTCTTTCTTGGCTTCTTCAACTGGCTTTTCTGGCGCTTTTTTCTCTGGCTTCGTTTTTTGATTTAAAGCATCTAAGTCTATTTTACCAACAACCTTTAAGTCTTTTTCCGGAACTTTAATTGGGGTAACCGTTTCTGTTTGTGGAGTCTGTTCCACTACTGGTGCTGGAGCAGGTTCCTCTTTTGGCGTTTCCTCCTCGGGTGTCTTAGAATCTTCTATAGATAAAGATTCTCGCTTTTCTCTATGATTTGAGACTCCTTTGGACTTTTCTTTAAGGTCTTGATCTGCGGCAAACTCACTACACAACAACTCATAATTCTCCGGTGTTAACTTAGTATTTGGATTTTTATCAATCTCAATACCTTTTGAACCTAAAAATTCAACAAGGTTTTCTAGACCCACATTGAGTTCTCCAGCTGCTTTTCCTAATCTTATTGGTCTACCTGCCATAATTTAATCAACGAATTTACCTGTGATTATCAAATTTATTCAAATTCTGCTTTCAAAACACGAAATACCTCTTCAATCGTCTCTTTTTCTAGATCTGTACGTTGAGTAAGATCTTCAATACTGATTTCAAGAACAGACTTTGCTGTGTCACATCCGATGGCTTTTAGCTCATCAATGATCCAGCTGTCTATTTCATCTGCAAATTCTTCTAAATCAACATCTTCAATATCAACTTCTCCATCTCTATACACATCTATTTCATATCCACTCAGCTTTCCAGCCAACTTGATGTTATTTCCACCTCTACCAATAGCTAGTGATACCTGATCTGGTTTTAAGTAAACCTTCACCCTGCTTTCTTCCTCAATAATATCCATTGAGGTTACCTTAGCAGGAGAAAGTGATCGTTGAATTAATAACTGATTGTTTGTTGTGTAATTTATAACATCAATGTTTTCATTTCTTAACTCACGAACAATACCATGGATTCTAGATCCTTTCATCCCAACGCATGCGCCAACAGGATCAATTCGGTCGTCATAAGACTCAACCGCTACTTTTGCTCGTTCACCTGGCTCTCTAACAATCTTTTTGATCGTGATTAGACCATCAAATACTTCTGGCACCTCTAACTCAAATAGTCGCTCCAGAAATTCAGGTGCGGTTCGTGATAAAATAATTACAGGAGTGCTGTTTCTCATATCAACTTTGGCTACAACTGCCCGAACCGATTCCCCTTTTTTGAAGAAATCAGATGGAATTTGTTCAGATTTAGGTAAAATGAGTTCATTATCATCATCATCCATTACAAGAATTTCTTTTTTCCATACCTGATAAACTTCTCCGGTAATGATTTCCCCAACGCGTTCTTTGTATTTTTTGTAGATATGGTCTTTTTCAAGTTCTAATATTCTCGAAATCAAATTTTGTCTTAAGGATAGTACATTTCTACGGCCGAAATCAGCAAAACGAAACTCTTCAGTAACTTCCTCCCCGATCTCAAAATCTGGTTCAATTTTGATGGCATCAGAATAAGCCATTTCTGTATTTGGATCTTCCACCTCTCCATCATCAACAATCTCCTTATTCAAAAATATTTGAACATCTCCTTTATCAATATTAACAATGATGTCAATGTGCTCATCCGTGTTAAACTTCCTTTTGAACATAGCCCTAAACACATCTTCTAAAATGTGCTGCATAGTTTGCTTATCAATATTCTTAAGTTCTTTAAATTCTGAAAACGAATCAACTAATTCAATACTATTCATAACTTATTATTTAAACGATATTACAATTTTTGTTTCTTTTATTTTATCAAAGTCAAATCGAAATTCTTCTTCAACTATTTCTTTTTTCTTTTTTCCCTCTACTCTTTTTTTCTCTGAATGGATGATTACGATTCCTTTTTCATCAACTGTCGAGAGAAGCCCCTCAATTTTACTCGAATCTAAAGGTTTTACTTTTACCATTCGACCAATATTTTTTTTGTACTGATTGATGTGACGAAATGGTTTGTCCAATCCTGCAGAGGATACATGTAATTCAAAATCTTCTTCCTCTCTATCTAAGTTGTGCTCTATATTTCTAGATATTGAGACACATTCGTCAACGGTTACATTTTCCTCTAATTTATCAACCTCAACTCGAATCACATTGTTAGCGGATATCGTCAATTCCACAACATAAAGATCTTTTTCTAAATCTTTGATTCTTTCGTCAATCAACGCTATAATGTTTTCTTTTGAAATCATGGTATTTCTGCCTAATAAAAGAGGGGACTTTCGTCCCCTCTTTCTTTATGCCTATATATTTATGTGTACAAAGATATACAATTAATCAAAATAAAAAAGGAAAATAGCTTTACTTTTATACTATGCTGGTTGAAATTGATGATAAAATAGTGTCTACAGATCTTTTCTCAGAAAAATTTGTGTGTGATTTGGGCAAGTGCAAAGGCGCCTGTTGCGTTAAAGGAAATGGAGGTGCTCCATTGACAGAAAAAGAAGTGAAACTGATTGAAGACAACTTGGAACAAATTAAACCCTTCATGAGTGAAAAAGGAATACAAACGATAAAAGATGAAGGCGTCTATTACCTTGACGAAGAAGATGCGCCCGCAACGAAGCTAATTGATAAAAAAGAATGTTGCTTTGTCTACTTTGACAATTCAAACACTGCAAAATGTTCTATTGAAACAGCATATAAATCCGGGGAAATTGATTTTAATAAACCGCAATCTTGTCACCTGTATCCAATTCGGATTAAAGAGTTTACTGAATTCACAGCTCTAAACTATGAGGAGTGGGATATTTGCGCACCAGCATGCAGCCTCGGTCAATCTCTAAAAGTGCCTGTTTATAAATTCCTTCAGGAACCGATTACAAGGGTGTTCGGAAGTTCATTTTTTGATGAACTTTCTAAAATTGACCTAGAATTAAAAAAGAGGGAAGAAACAGATTAATGCTCTTCCTCTCCATCTGCTAAAGGAATCGTTTGGGGTATGAAGTCCTCTTCAGCTCCCGGCTTAGAATAGTCATAAGGCCATCTGTGAACAATTGGCAAGTCTCCTGGCCAATTACCATGTACATGTTCCACAGGTGTTGTCCATTCTAATGTATTTGATCTCCAAGGATTCTGAGGCGCTTTTGGCCCTCTAAAAATACTATAGAAGAAATTGAACAAGAACAATATTTGTCCAATTGCCGCAAAAATAGCAAAGAACGTTACAATAACATTAAGATCCATAATCATATCGTAGGTGCCTTGATCAAACTCCTGATAAACTGTATAATCATAATATCTCCTTGGCGCACCCGCTAATCCCACGAAATGCATCGGGAAGAAAACGCCATAAGCACCTATTATCGTTATCCAAAAATGTACATATCCTAATCTGGTATTCATCATTCTTCCAAACATTTTTGGGAACCAATGATACACACCACCGAACATTCCAAATACCGCAGACATACCCATTACTATATGGAAGTGAGCTACAACAAAATAGGTGTCATGAATCGCGATATCTAAAGCGGAATCAGCTAATATTATTCCCGTAACACCACCTGTGATAAAAGTAGATACAAGACCAATAGCAAACATCATTGCCGGTGTCAATACCAAAGAACCTTTCCATAAGGTAGTTAAGTAATTAAATACTTTTACTGCGGAAGGAATGGCTATCAGTAAGGTGGTAAATACGAACACAGAACCAAGAAACGGGTTCATTCCAGTAACAAACATATGGTGACCCCAAACAATAAAGGAAAGGAAACCAATGGCCAGAATTGAACCAATCATGGCCTTGTATCCAAAGATGGGTTTTCTTGAGTTTGTTGCAATAATTTCTGAGGATAAACCTAATGCCGGAAGAAGTACGATATACACTTCTGGATGACCTAGAAACCAAAATAAATGTTGATAGAGAAGAGGTGAGCCTCCATGATTGGCAAGCATTTCACCTTGTACAATGATATCGGATAAATAAAAACTAGTTCCTGCCATCCTGTCCATAATCAGAAGTAAAACAGCTGAAAACAATACTGGGAACGAAAGCACTCCAAGAATTGCGGTTACAAAAAATGCCCATATCGTTAATGGCATTCTTGTCATTTTCATACCCTTAGTTCTAAGATTTATAACGGTTACTATGTAATTCAATGATCCTAATAATGAAGACGCAATAAAAATACCCATAGAAAACAACCATAATGTCATCCCTAAACCTGAGCCTTGTTCTGCATTTGGCAATCCTGATAAGGGAGGGTAAATGGTCCACCCTGACATAGCAGGACCTGAGCCATCCCAAGCGGTATGCTCAGCTAGAGGAGCTGCTGCATCTCCAAGCTGGATGCCAAATAAACCACCGTCATAAACGAATAACGAAGAAAACATTAATAAAGTAGAAATGAAGAAAAACCAATAGGAAAGCATGTTTAGAAATCCTGAGGCCATGTCTCTTGCACCTAATTGCAATGGAATGAGAAGGTTGGAAAAGGTTCCTGATAATCCTCCTGTTAATAGGAAGAATACCATAATCGTTCCGTGAATAGTGACCAATCCAAGGTACATGTTTTCTTTCATGATCCCTCCGGGTGCCCAATTATCACCAAGAAACGTATTTAAAAAAGTAGACTCTTCTCCTGGCCATGCCAATTGAATTCTGAAAAAGATTGAAAGCATCATGGCTACAATCCCCATAAAAACAGCAGTCATAAGGAACTGCTTTCCAATCATTTTGTGATCTTGACTAAAAATATACTTTGATACAAATGACTCTTCATGATGGTGCTCATCATGATGATTGTTTTCGTGTGCTACTGTTGACATTTAGTGTATTTTTAAATATTAGTTTCTGAATTTGCAGGTTCCTCTGTTTCGCCTGCAGCATACGTGTTTTTAAATGTTTTTTCTTGTTTGGACGTTTCCCATTGTCGAAATTCTTTTGGTGTTAACACCACGACGATCATTTTCATTTTATAATGAGCTGTTCCACATATTTTATTACACATCAAAATAAAATTAAATTTAGAATCACCTTTCTTTTTACGCATTTCTTTGGTAGTTAAAGAAGGTGTAAACTTAAACCTTGTTGGCATTCCAGGAACGACATTCATTTGAGCTCTAAAATGAGGGAAATAGGCTGAGTGAAGTACATCTTTGGATCTAAAACTCATTTCGTATTCTGTGCCTTTACTTAAATAAAGAGTATCCGTTTGAATAATATCATCCCAGGCATATGTATCGTATTTCGAATCATGATTTTGTTGCATTTGAATTACTGATCTCAAAATCCGACCTTTCACGATTAACTTGTCTTCTAGTCGATCCATGATCTTTTGTGTTTCCGCATTTGGCTCCGGAATTACCACATTCACATGACCTTTTAAACCTTTAGCATCTGCATACGTATGTTTGAAGGTTTCCTCCACCTCGATAAGATTAAATTCCTTTTCTATAGCTGCATTATATTCTTCCTCTATTTGATTTTTATAAACAGAGGCGCTTATCAAATTCCTATATCCTGAAGCCAAATGGTCCAACTGAGCAAGTTTCAACTTATCCTCTAAATCCTTAATGATTTTTTCAGTCTCTATTCTTGCCGATTCGATGGTTTCTGTGGTCATCAACGCCAATGGATTATTTGCTTCATTTGTAAGCTTGTAATCATATTTCCCAAGCTTACCATTCTCTCCAGAATATCTTGCTGTCCAATCAAATTGCTTTGCGAACAGCTCGATTCTAACAGACTTTTTAGTTGGCCCTGATGTTATCGAGTTCCACGATCTTAATCCAAAGATTATGATTACTGCTAAAACTATAGCAGGAACAACAGTCCAAATGGCTTCTAGCTTATTATTGTGGGAATAATAAGTTGCTTTTACACCTGGTTTTCTAACGTATTTATATGAAAAGAAAAACAGTAAAAAGTTAGTGATAAAGAAAACGATGATTATGATTACAAAGTTGAGATTCAACAACCAGTCTGTTTCCACTCCTTGAAGGGATGCTGCTTCACCTCTTCCAGTCCAGCCATATTTAAGCATTAAATAAATAAACCCAAGGAATTGAAACATCATAAAAGCAAGCATAAGCTTCGCATTCAGATGATTGTCACGATCAGTAATGTCATGCTCTCCCCTATCTTTCAACTTAGAGCTAAGCTCATATACTCTAACTAACTGCGCTAAAGCGATTACTCCGGTAACAAGGACAATAAGAATAATTAATTTTTCCATTTCTTTTTATCTACTGGTTCATTAAATTTCATGATGGATACTCTCATCCAAAAATGGGTGATTCACTGGTGTTAAAGGTGACTTGGTTAGGTTTCTGAGAATAACCCATATAAATCCTCCCATAACCAAAAGTGCCATACCAATTTCCAAAGCTCCAATAGTTGCAGTTGACCCTAGCGATCCCCCTGAAACCATAATGTATACGTCTAACCAATGCCCTGCTAGAATGATCAATCCAACAAACGTTAGAATACCGGCATGACGCTTTGCATCTCTCGACATTAATATTAACATTGGAAAAGCAAAATTGATCACAAACATTGCAAAATATAAAATCTGATAATTTTCGATTCGCATTTGATAATAAGATACCTCTTCACCTATATTGGCGTACCAGATAAGCATAAACTGAGAAAACCATAAGTACGACCATAAGAAAGAAGTGGCAAAAGTCCATTTCCCAAGATCATGAATATGTGATTCATTTACCTTTTCAAGGTAACCATGCTTCTTCAAGTGAAGGGTTACTAAAATCAACACAACCATAGTTGTACACCACATTCCTGCAAAAGTATACCATCCGAATAATGTAGAGAACCAATGCACATCAATTGACATTAACCAGTCCCATGATGATGTAGAACTAAACACGGCAAAGAAAACCAAAAACAATGCTCCTCTTCTGTAATTCTTAAAGTGCAGCTCCGTCCCGCCAATTTTGTCTTCTTCTAAAGATCTTTTTCTAAATCCATTCAAAAAGATTAAATAAACAGTAAAATAAATAATCGTACGAATCCAAAAGAAGGGCTTATTCAAGTATGCCGATTTGCCCTCAATCATCTCGTCATGGGCTACTACTTCAGGATCCATCCATGAGTATAAATGGGCACCATCCATCATGGTAATGGCAAGTAAAACAATGCCAAATAAACCTATTCCATATGGTAAAAATCCTGCTACCGCTTCAATTACTCTTTTTATAGATGCGTACCATCCCGTTTCTGTCGCATATGCCAGGGCAAGAAAAAAGAGCGCGCCTAATCCAATAGCAAAAAAGTAAAAGGCGTTAATTAATCCACTCGCCATGAAACGAGTCATAAAATGATGATCCTCAAAATTCGTTATAATTCCAATTAAGGTCAATAACAACCCTCCTCCTGCTATTAGCAAGGTGTTTCGTTTGGCTTTTTTTGTTATTTCAAATTCCATTTTCAGCTATTTATTACTTGGTATCTCCTTCTTCTGTTTCTAATGATTCTGTTGCTTCACCTAGTTCTTCCGAGTCTTCTTCAACAACTTCCTCTTCTTTGCCGTAATCATCAAATTGAAATTGACGAACATAATGTACCAAAGTCCATATTTCCTTTTTATTTAATAATGATCCATGAGCACCCATATATCCTTTTCCGTAATAGATGCTATGAAATATTTTACCTTCAGATAGAGTATCTAAAGACTTATAAGCAGGAACTACACCCAAATCGCCATATGCTCCGCTTTGAATCATTGGTCCATTACCATCTCCTTTCTCACCGTGGCAATGCATACACATTGAGGTATATAAGGTTTTTCCTTCAGATAAAATTCTATCTGCATTTTCAGTCGTCATTGTGTATGGATTGACTGTATTATTTCTAGTCATTTCATATTCACTTTCTTCACTTAAATCCCATCCATACAAACCATGACTTTCCCTCCAAGCCATTCCAGCTTTATAGCGATTTGGCATCATCATTTTAACGAGAACCTCGTCAGTACCAACGAATGGAATAGTGTACTTAGGTGTTTGTCGCGCAGAAAGTTTACTTTTCAATTCTTTATTTTCACGTCCACGAATCTCACCATAATCAACATATGCCTCTATTGCAGGAGACCTATACATGTCTGGCATGAACTCTTTTCCTGGACTATCGGGATCTGATTCGCAGGAGGGAAGTAAAAAGATGACTCCCAAAAGAGGTGCTGCCATCATTAAAATAAAATTCCTTTTCATACTATCCTAGTTTCTCTAATTACTAAATGTTTTTCTTGTCAATTTCAATATAACCCGTGTCTTTTATCAATTCGTCGAGCTCTTTTTCATCTATTGAATTATCAGCAGTTCTAATTTCCAAAACGAACTTATCATCTGTCGTACGAGGATCCGGGTTTTGAGCTGGCATTCCAGGTAAAGTCTTGTTTTTTAACAGATAGGTTATTGCCATTCCGTGTGCAGCACATAAAACAGTAAACTCGAATGTTATTGGAATAAACGACAAAATATTATCTAAATAAGTAAAGTTTGGTTTACCACCGATATTCATGGGCCAATCCACAATCATGAAATAACGCATTCCGACCGTTGCTAAAGTTAAACCCGTTAGACCGTAAATAAACGCCATGATTCCGAGTCGGGTGTTTTTTACACCGATTATTGGATCAATACCATGAATTGGAAATGGAGAAAAAGCGTCTGCGATCTTGATTCCTTTAGAAACAAGTTTTTTCGCTCCGTCTTTCAACACACCATCATCATCATACATTACATAAATTACTTTATTAGCCATACTCTAATTATTAATGGTTTTTGTGATAATCGGGTGACTCTTTGTAGGATTGACCAGAACCCTTTAAGATTGACTTAATCTCATTTAAAGCCAATACAGGGAAAAATCTAGCGAACAATAAAAAGAATGTGAAGAATAAACCAATTGTACCGATGTAAACACCTATATCAATGGGACTTGGATAATGCATACTCCACGAGGATGGAAGATAATCACGATGTAAAGAGGTCATGATAATCACGTAACGTTCAAACCACATTCCAATATTTACAACAATAGAAATAAAGAATGTAAACAATAAACTTCTTCGTAATTTTCTAAACCACATCAGCTGAGGCGAAATCACATTACACGTCATCATAGCAAAATATGCCCACCAATAAGGACCAGTAGCTCTATTCAAAAATGCATAGGCCTCATATTCAACTCCAGAGTACCAGGAAATAAATAACTCAGTAATATATGCAGTTCCAACAATCGAACCAGTTACCATAATAACAATGTTCATGTATTCAACATGTTTGGTGTGAATATACGCCTCTAAGCTCATTGCCTTACGCATAATTAACAGTAAGGTCTGAACCATTGCAAATCCGGAAAAAACAGCACCCGCAACAAAATAGGGGGGGAATATTGTAGTATGCCACCCTGGTATTACAGAAGTAGCAAAGTCAAAGGATACAATCGAGTGTACCGAGAAAACCAATGGAGTAGCGAGTCCCGCCAATACCAGTGAAACCATTTCGAATCTGTTCCAATGCTTAGCACGTCCTGACCAACCAAACGATAGAATGGTATACATCTTTTTCGCAACCGGCTTTTTAGCTCGGTCTCGAATAGTCGCAAAATCTGGAATAAGGCCAATGTACCAAAAAACCAATGAAACTGATAGATATGTAGATATAGCAAAAACATCCCACAATAATGGAGAGTTAAAGTTTACCCACAAAGATCCAAACTGATTAGGAATTGGAAGAACCCAATATCCAACCCAAAGTCTTCCCATGTGTATAAGTGGGAAAAGTCCAGCCATGAATACAGCAAAAATGGTCATCGCTTCTGCGGATCGATTAATTGCCATTCTCCATTTCTGACGAAATAAGAGTAATACAGCAGAAATAAGCGTTCCAGCATGTCCAATTCCTACCCACCATACAAAGTTGGTAATGTCCCATGCCCATCCGATGGTTTTATTTAATCCCCATACACCAACTCCAGTGCCTAATAGGTATAAAATACAACCCACACCATAAAGTCCAACAATAAGTGCTATTCCAAATAGAATATACCACATTTTTGGTGCTTTATCCTCTATAGGCCTACATACATCCTCTGTAATGTCATGATAGGTTTTGTGTCCTAGTATGAGTGGTTCTCTTATTGCAGCTTCCTTTTGCATACTGATTTGTCTTAATGATGTTTATTATTTGATCCATGATGAGACTTTTTCTCTACTTGCAATTTCGATAGTAGATTATTCTGCTCATTACGAACTTTAACTTTATACCATACATTTGGTCTAATACCCACTTCTTCAAGCGCCTGGTAAGATCTTTTATTTTCCGAACTTTTTCTGATTTTAGAATTTACATCGTTCCAATCACCAACAACAATTGCGTTGGTCGGACAAACATCTGCACAAGCAGTTGAAAACTCTCCATCTTCAACAGGAACTTTATCAATTTTCGATTTCAATTTTGTTGCTTGAATTCTTTGTACGCAGAACGAACATTTCTCCATTACACCTCTTGACCTGACCGTTACGTCTGGGTTCAAAACCATTCTTCCTAAATCATCCTGTGCTGGATTGATTTCAGTGAATTTTTTATATGAAGGGTAGTTAAACCAATTGAACCTTCTTACTTTATATGGACAGTTATTAGAACAATATCTTGTACCAATACATCTGTTATATGTCATCTGATTCAATCCTTCATTACTATGCGTTGTTGCCGCAACCGGACAAACTGTTTCGCAAGGTGCATGATTACAATGCTGACACATCATTGGCATATGAACCACTTTAGGGTTTAATGCCGCTATTTCAGCTTGATCATAAGAAAATGAATCTTTGTTTTTCTTGGTTCCTACGGCAGCTTCTTCGTCACTGGCAAAATATCTGTCTATTCTCAACCAATGCATTTCTCGACCTCGTCTAACCTCATCTTTTCCTACCACTGGAACATTGTTTTCAGATTGACACGCTACGAGGCAATTTGAACAACCTATGCATGATGACAAGTCAATTGACATACCCCATCGGTGTCCTACATTTTCGACAGGATGCGCATCCCATATATCAAATTCACTTACAGGCTTTTCGACATGATTCAAATCATCATCTAAAGTCTGCAATGTGTGAGCCGGATTGTACGCTTCTTTACCTTTACTGTCAAAAATCTCTTTTGTTGTTTCACGAACAATAGAGTGACGGCCCATCACCGTATGATGAATTTGTGTTGCTGCAATAATATATTCACCAGCTACATTCGAAAGTTTTCCGGAATTTGAGTAGTAAAACTCATCATTATCAGTTGAAATCATTGGGAAAACATTTGCCCCTATTGAAGCAGGCTTTCCGTTTTTAGAAACCGCATATCCGCCATATTCAGCAGTTTGATATGCAGACTTTCCTATTTTCTCACCATTTCCTCCTCTACCATAACCTAAAGCGATACCAACTGTTCCAAGGGCTTGACCTGGTAATGGATAAATAGGTAATGTAACTGAAACACCATTTACGGTAACCTTGGCCATAGACAAGCCATTTTCTTGGTCATATGTTGTTTTGTATCCTGCCTTTCGCATTTCCACAGGATTCATGGTAATATAATTGTCCCAAGTAACTTTCGTTATTGGATCAGGCAATTCGTGAAGCCAAGGATTGTTGGCATGGACTCCTGAACCTATAGCTGATTTCTGATACATTATCACTTCAGTTCCTGATGGCTTTTTTGGCATTGCTGAATATCCTACAGAATTGAATGTAACGCTATCTTCAATCATTGATTGTGGCAAGTCTACACAGCTATTATGCATAACCATTTTAAAATCCGCACCACTTAAGTTCGAAAACGTCTCTTTTATTTTATCGTAAGCAACAGTTGAATCTTTACCTCCTCTTTCGGCTTTTCCAGACCATACTAAAAAAGACTCTAAGGCATCAGCCGTATCATGCAAAGGCCTAATTGTAGGTTGTGCAATCGCATAATGATTCGACTTCGGTTGATAATCTGCCCATGACTCAAGTGCATGATGATCAGGACAATTATAGGTGCACAAAGCACCGGTTTCATCCGCATGAGAGTTCAGAGATACTGAAACTTTCACTTTTTTACTTTTCAATGCTTTTTTAAGCTCGTCTTTCGGAAATGAATAAACTGGATTTGAATTATAAAAAAGAACTACGTCATATTTCCCTGAAGAAATTCCTTTTACACAATTCATCAGCTTCGCTTCTTCGGATTGAAACATTTGAAGTTCGTTATATAAATCTATTGTCGTTCCGTTTGCTCCGTTAAGCTGATTGATTTCATTAGCCAATTGTTGAAGACCCGTATTATTTGTTCCACAAACGACCAAAGACTCTTTTCCGTTTTCTTGCAAAGATTTTATAGCCAAGTCAGCAGATTTCTTTAGGCTAGATGGAATCGTGCCTTTCATTCCTCTTAATCCAGCTAATATGTACTTGAGAACAGCCTCTTCTTCAGAAGGCTTCGTCATTGTTCTGTAGTCAGCATTCGAACCCGCAACACTCATTACTGATTCAAACTGAAAATGTTTTGACATCCAGCCACCTTCACTTTCTGGATTTCTTGTTTCTCCATATTGTGCTGCAAATTCAGTAGGCATTAACCATGTACTTAAAAAGTCAGCATTTATGGAAACAATTGTCTTTGCTTTAGAAAAATCATAGCTCGGTATAAACGGCTTACCAAAATTTAATTCATTTGCATTTCTCATTGCTGAATAAGAAATTGCATCGTACTGAATGTGTTCAAACTCACCTTTTACCGCAGAACCAAGTTCTGAAATGGCAGACAAGGTCGATGGGCTAATAACTGTACTTGATATCAAGGCCACCTTATTCCCATTTCTGATTGCACTTGAGATTTCTTTATCTACCGCCGTCCAAGATGATTTCTTTCCAGCTTTTAGAGGGGTTTTTATTCTTTCGCTATCATAAACACCAAGAACAGATGCAATAATAGGAGGTGTAACCGATCCTTTGGTTATCCCAAAGTGCTTATTTCCCTTTATGAAAATTGGACGAGCCTCTCTTGTTTTCACGAGAATACTCGCATAAGATGACCCATCGTAATAAGTGGAAGCATACCAGGTTGGCATTCCAGGAGTCACATTTTCAGGTTTCATCACATAAGGCACTGCTTTGATTACAGGTGCTTCACATGCTGCAACTGTAGCGGCAGCCACAGAAAACCCAAGAAACTTTAAAAAATCCCTTCTACCCGTTGACGACTCGCTTAATTGGTCATCAGCTAAAAAGCTCTCAATTGAATTTGATTGTGAAAACTCAGATTCTTTTGATTCTTGAAAAGACTTCGTTTCATTTAACTCGTCAATTCCTTTCCAATATTTTTTCGTATTTGCCATACTTTTTTATGCTTACAATAGAAAATTCTCAATTAATAATGACACTTGGAACATTCCCATCCCCCAAGTTCTTTTACCGTAACTTTACCGTCATCATTGTAGCTGTTTAACAAGCTATAATCATTCTTCTTAAGTCTGTTGTGTATCTCATCATAATATGCATTATCGCTACCCGCGATATCCACACCAGACTGTCCATGACATTCGATACACCAACCCATAGTTAAGGTTGGTTTGGTGAATTCTATCTTACTGTCAATGTTTTCTTGAATTTTATTTAATTCACCATGAGGCTGAACCTTTGCGGTTTCCTTCATCTTAGCCATATCACCATGGCATTGTTTACAATCTAACCCACCAACAACAACATGTTGAGAGTGATTAAAATAAACATGATCAGGCAGATTGTGTACCTTATTCCAAACTATCGGAGAAGTTTCACCTGTGTACTCACCTGCAGGACCGCGTGACGGATCCCAGCCAGCGGCAGTATAAATTTTATCAATTTCACCTTTAAACTCCTTACCCTCACCATTGATTTTTTTGTGACAATTCATACAAACATTTACCGAAGGAATGCCCGCAGATTTTGATTTGGTTACCGAATTGTGACAGTATTTACAATCAATTCCATTTATACCTGCATGAACATCATGAGGGAAAGCTATTGGTTGTGATGGTTGATAATTCTCCATCACATTAATACTATATAACACTTTAAATAAACCGACAATTAGTGAGAGAACCAAAACAAGAGTAACAAGACCAACATATAATCTATATTTCCATGCCCATGTTTTAAATTCTTCAACATATGTTAGTGAATCTGTTGAATCACCACTTTCTTTAGTTGCTATCTTTAGTTGTCTTCGGACACCACTAACAGCCATTATGATAATCACAAACATGACTCCCAAAATAATCCAAGTCCAAGGCAAACCGCCTTCTTCTTCTTCCGAAGAACCGTTTTCCAAACCTGCCTGAGCATTTCCTCCGGCTGACGCATTAGGGTCTTGTGAATCTACCCACTCAAAAATAGAACCTATTTGCTCATTGGTTAAATCAGCAAAAACAGTCATAACACTTCCTTTGTATTCAGCAAAAACAGCCGCAGCTCTTTTTGACTTTCCGCTTCCTCTTAGCTTTGCGTTATTCTGAACCCATTCATAAATAAGTTCGCCTTCGCCTTCTGCTTCCCAGCGCTCAACAGCACCGTATAACTTTGGGCCTGTCCCATTTTGAAAAACAGCGTGACAAGTAGCACATTTTGCCTTAAATAAGGCTTCGCCTTGAGAATGATATGATGGGGATAACGAAATAAACGCTAACAAGAGAAGACCTGTAAGGACAGAACCTATTCCCTTAACCCGTTGTGTATTAGTTATTTTCATGAAACGTAAACTAAAATTGGTCAAAATTTAAACTGCGTACATACATTTAAACGTGTGCAAAATTATGAAGATTCCTTGTTTACATGACACTTTTGTGACAAAAAGAACGCTACAAATATTAATTTAAAATGATTCTAAATAAGCGTTTTAATGAAAATGAAACTATTTTATTTATTTTCGTAATATCAATAACGACTCATTTTATTCATCTCACAACATCAAATGCTAAAAAAAACCCTTTTGATATTTTCTTTAATTTATACCTGTTTTTGTTTTGGTCAGCAAAGCGCGAATTCGGATTTCATTAAAATCCATTGTGATGAAAGAATAAATCAGCTTGTCGAGGTTGAAAAAAGAATTGACCAAATACAAGGTTATCGGATACAAATCTGCTTCGACTCAGATAAGAATGAGGCTGATAGAGTCCGCGGAAAATTCTTAAAACTATTTCCATTAACTGATACCTACATGGTGTTTGAAAATCCTCACTTTAATTTAAAAGTGGGCGACTACAGAAGTAAAATGGAAGCGGAAAAAATTAAAAGAGAAATTTTTGGAGAATTTGTCATCTCCATCATCCACGAAGAATTGGTTAATCTTCCCAGAATAGATTAAAAATGTCTCCAGCCTTGTGCATTTAAAGTAACAGCGCTATCATTTTTGTCAATTAACAGGTTCCCGTTAGATTTATCCGTAGCAAAGCCGATAATAGAGAAATTTGGATTGTTTTTGAACTTTTCAAAATCTTTTTGATCAGCAGTAAATAACAACTCATAATCCTCTCCACCATTCAAAGCGCATACAAAGGGATCCAATCCGAGTTCTTCCGAGGTGAGTATACTTTTTTCAGCAATTGGCAATTTATCTGAGTAAATCGAAAAACTACACTCACTGGATTTGGCAAGATGCATGATCTCCGAAGCTAAACCATCTGAGATATCAATCATGGATGTTGGCTTGAAAGACATCTCTTCAAACATAGAAATTACATCTTTTCGAGCTATCGGTTGCAACTGTCTTTTAATCAGCTCATCATACCCATCCAGTTTGGGTTGTATGTTTGGATTTGCATTAAATACACCTTTTTCACGTTCTAAAATTTGTAAACCCAAATAAGAAGACCCTAAATCTCCTGAGACGATAAGTAGATCATTTTCTTTTGCACCTGACCTAAATGAAATATTCGTTTTATCCGCAACTCCCAATACAGATATGGAAACAATTAGTCCTGAATAGGAAGAGGTCGTATCTCCACCAATAAGATCTACTGAATAAAATTCACAAGCCGCCTTTATCCCTGCATAAAGCTCCTTTAATGCTTCTACAGGGAATTTACTGGAAACCCCTAATGATACGGTAATTTGTTCAGGTTTGCCATTCATAGCATATACATCTGAAACATTTACTGATACCGCCTTAAAGCCCAAAGACTTCAGTGGCATGTAGGACAAATTAAAATGAACACCTTCAACCAACATGTCGGCAGAAAGCAATTTGCAATGTTCACCTTCACTAGAAATCACTGCACAATCATCACCAATTCCCTTAACACTAGAATCATTCGTTAACTTAAATTCTCTAGTTAATTCATCAATCAAGCCAAATTCGCCTATTGATTCTATTTCGTTTTTTGTGTTTTCACTCATTATTCAGGGTTAAAAAAAAGAGTGAATGCACCTGCATTCACTCTTTATAACATGTTGACCCACTAGGGCTCGAACCTAGACTCTTCTGGACCAAAACCAGATGTGTTGCCAGTTACACCATGGGTCAAAAATGATTAAAATGTTCAATCAAGCCTGCAAATTTAATAACTTAATTTCATAATTCATTCCTGAAATAAAAAATTTATTATTTCAACCTAAAACTTTTGGGTGGTATAAATCTTTTATCTCACCGCTAATATTCGTAAATTCGCAAACTATTTAACGAATTAAAATGAAAATGAATTACAATTTCATCAACAAAATTAACGGATGGGCAATTTTCGCAATAGCCACCCTTGTTTATATGTTTACGATAGAAGATACCGCAAGTTTGTGGGATTGTGGAGAGTATATCACAGCGGCGTATAAACTTGAAGTGGGCCATCCTCCTGGCGCTCCACTTTATATGATTTTGGGACGTGTGTTTTCTTTTTTCGCAGCCCCTGAAAATGTAGCATTTTACATCAATTCTCTTTCTGCATTGTCAAGTTCATTCACCATTCTTTTCATGTTTTGGTCAATTACCCTTCTTTTGAAGAAATTAATATTACAAGGAAAAAAAGAACTTGAAAAGCATGACCAAGTCGGTATTTTTGTGTCTGCTTCCATTGGAGCTCTTGCTTATACTTTTACCGATTCATTTTGGTTCTCCGCAGTAGAAGGAGAGGTATACGCCATGGCCTCATTGTTTACCGCGGTTATTTTCTGGGCCATTCTGAAATGGGATGAAGAAATGTCCGAGCTTCAAGCCAACAGGCTATCGTCTAATGCTACCCCAAATCGTTGGTTATTATTAATTATGTTTCTTCTTGGTTTGGCAATTGGGGTTCACCTTCTAGGTATTCTGGTTATTCCAGCGATTGGTTATGTCATCTATTTTAGGGTAAAAGAAACCACCCGAAACGGCTTTTTCATTGCGGGAATCCTTTCCATTATTATTCTCGGATTTATCCAAGAAGGGGTGATACCAGGCACAATATCTATGGCTTCAAGCTTTGAAACCGCATTTGTTAATTCAATGGGTTTGCCTTTTTATTCGGGTTCTCTTTTCTTTTTTGCGCTACTCATCGCGTTTTGCATCTTCGGTGTTCGTTACGCACGAAAGAACAATATGCACCTATTGTCCAACGCTCTTATGGGACTCGTCTTTTTATTAATTGGTTATGGTTCTTTTGCTGTTATTGTTATTCGATCTAATGCCAATACTCCACTTGATGAAAATGACCCTGAAAACTTGGTTACACTGCACTCCTACTTGAAAAGAGAGCAATATGGAAGTTCGCCTATTCTTTCCGGGCCTTATTGGAATTCAAAAGAGAATCCTCGGGACCAGTTTGAAGATATTTCCGCCTACCATCTGCGCCGTTGGGTTGTGGTTGATGAGGATACAGATCTTAGAGGATTTGTTAAAGAAGAGGACGCAAAAAAATGGGCCCTAAAAGAATACAATAACAACATTCCTGGAAATGTAGAAATAAAAGAGAAGTACTTTGAGACCAATTCAAGTATTAGAAAAAATGCTACTCCAACATATGAACAAACCACATTTTTCCCTCGAATGTATTTGGCACCAAACAATGCAAATGCCAAAAGAAAAGTTAGAGGTTATAAATATTGGTCAGGCTATGATCCGAATGAAGATGAAGATACGGAATATGGCATTAAAGAGGATAATGCAAGCTTTGACAAATCAAAGCCGGTAAGTGAAACCAACCCTAAACAAGTTTCTTACAGGTTGCCCACAACAAAAGAAAACCTCAGATACTTTTGGGACTATCAGCTCAACTGGATGTATTTCAGGTATTTCATGTGGAACTTTTCAGGAAGACAAAATGATATTCAAGGTCACGGAGACAATATGAGAGGTAATTGGATCTCTGGATTTAATTTCATTGATGAGAGTAGGCTTGGTAGTCAAGAGTTTTCACCTTTTTACACGAGCGAAAATAAATCAAACAATAAATATTATTTGATTCCATTAATCTTCGCGTTAATTGGCTTGATTTATCATTATTTAAAGGCGCCAAAGGATGCCTTTGTACTGACACTTGCCTTTATTTTTACGGGTATAGCAATTGTCGTTTATTTGAATCAAAAGCCTTTAGAGCCAAGAGAAAGAGACTATGCTTATGCTGGATCATTTTATTTCTTTGCGATGTGGATTAGCTTTGGGGTTTACGCAATAATAGATCTATTGCAAACAAAAGTAAAAATGAAAAATGCCAATATGCGCATTGGTATTGCTGGGGCATTAGGCCTTGCTGTTCCGTTAATTCTAGCCACAGAAGGATGGGACGATCATAACCGTAGCGGTAAAACTACTGCCCGGGATTTGGCGAAAAATTATCTGGCTTCATGCGAAAAAAATGGAATCATTTTTACAAATGGAGACAATGATACGTTCCCGTTATGGTATGTCCAAGAGGTGGAAGGGTATAGAACTGACGTTAGGGTATGTAATTTATCGCTTATGGGAACCGATTGGTACACCAATCAAATGAAAATGAAGGCCTACGAGTCTGATCCTCTACCCATCAAATTTACTGAAGACCAGATTCTAATGTATGGAGGAAACACAGATCAAATGTACTTCCTCGACTTGAGTAACATTATTTTAGGCTCATCAATTAGCGGAAACCAGCTACGAGAAATAATAAACTTAAGGCTTCAAGAGGGGGATAATTTGGATAAAGCAAAAGCCAGTTTCGCCCCACTTCAACAAGGACTAGAAAATCTTTTGTTTGAAATAATCAAAACGATTCCAACTAGTAAAAAGAGTATTGAAGAATTAATGCCTCTTCTTTCTTATAACGATAACAAGGACTTTACTGATAATCTGATCTTGAAGTTTACGCTTTTAAAACGAATCTATCCAATATTAGAATCCAATCTTAAAAGTATTGATGACCAGCAGAAATACAACAAAGTTGTAACTCTTGTCCAAGAGATAAGTGGAATGTTTGAGAACTACGAAAAATCATGGGATTCTGCAGATCTCAAAGCCGCAATGAAGTATATGCACGAAAATAAAGGCGTGACCAAAATGTCAAATGGCAATAATGTAAACATCTTCCCGACGAGTAAATTCAACCTTAAAATAAATAAATCAAATGCCATAAAAGCAGGGATTATTGAAGCGAATGATTCTTGTCCTGAATCCATTACTTTGAATTATGAAGGTCTTCCTGCGATAAGCCGTGAAGAAATCATGATGCTGGATGTTATGGCTAATTTCGATTGGAAAAGGGGCATCTACTTCTCAAGTAACCGAGGGTCAAGCTTAGCCACAAGATTACTTTCTCAAGGTTGCCTAAAACAGGTTGGGGTTGCTTATGAATTGAACCCTAGCATATCTCAAAACGAATCTGATTTAAATAAAAACTATCAAGAAAAAATGTTTTTAGAAAATCAAATTAAGACCATGCTCGATGATCCTGCATTAAATCAAGATTTAGTTGATGACAATTTGGGTTTACTCGTTCAAAAATCAGATTCACTTGGACTCTTAATTTCCAATCAAAAGAGCAAATACTTCAATGTAGATAAGATGTTTGACAAATTGATGAAAAGCTATGAATATGGAAATATGTCTGACCCCTCCGTCCTCACGGATTATTATGCAAGAAGACATACTGTTCATTACCGACAAGATTTTTTACTGCTTGCTGAACAACTATACTACCTGGGAGATCGAAAAAGAGGAGTACAAGCATTGGATAAATCACTTCAAGTAATGCCTCCTGAAACTGTATTGGATTTTGGAGAGATTTCTGGATTCGACTATATTACATCTCTAGATATTAATCAAGCTCAAAACAACAAATATGCTGCACGAACAAGTGGTAATTTGCATGAATATGTTCAGTTGTATTATATGTTGGGAGAAGCTGATAAAGCAACAACCCTAGGTAAGAAACTCTTGAAAAATTACCAAAGTGTGTTTAAATATTTTGAAAATAGTGATGCATTGTTCGCAGTAACGCCTGGATTCAGCAGTAGCAATTTTGACGACTTGTTCGCAGCAGCAGATGCCTGCTTTAGAATGTATAGAGTAGCTTCAGATACTAAATTTAACCCTCAAGAGAAAAATTTAAAAGAAATCACAGAAATGATCAATTATGTGTATTCCATTGTTCTCCCTAAAATCAATTCTGAATTGGCGGAGATAGAACTTGAAGATTCTTACGAAAATATGTTGAATACGCTGAATGGTCAAATGAGCAATATGCTGTTGGAATATGATTACAGTGTAAAATCAAAATAAAAGGATGTTTCTTTTCCGTGTTCCATATCTGATTCAATTTCTGTTTGGGAAACGTCAATGGAAGGGAGATGATTTAAGCTGTGTTTACTTTACTTTTGATGATGGTCCTGACCTTAGAAGCACTGAATGGCTATTAGATTTATTAAATAAAGAAAATATTCCGTCTACGTTTTTTTGTTTGGGAAGTCAAATAGAAAAGCATCCTGAGCTCTATGATGATATCATTAAGAAGGGTCATGCTGTCGGAAACCATACTTATCATCATGAAAAAGGAAGTAAAACAAGCACAAAAAATTATATTTCCTCTGTTCAAAAAACAGACGCACTTGTACACTCAAATCTATTCAGGCCTCCCTATGGGCGGTTAACAAAAAATCAAATGATCTCCTTAAAAAAAATGGATAAAAAAATCGTCATGTGGTCATGGAATTCACAAGATTATAACAAGAACGTCAGTTCTGAATCCATTTTAAAAAACGCCAAACTTATAAAGGGTGGAGACATCTTGCTTTTTCACAACAACTCAAAATCAGCGAAAACAATAAAACAGTGTTTGCCCGAAGTTATTCGTATTATTAAAGAAAAGAACTTAAAATTTAAAACCCTCTCATGATGTCGAAAAAGTCGAACATTCTAATATACCTTTTAGGTATTTATGTTGTCTTACAATTTATATGGTGGGGTTATCAAATCATTAATTTAGGGGCACTCGTAGACTCGTCCAACGACCAAACCTCAAGACGTGTTTTTATGATATTAGGTGAAGGAGGCGTTTTTATTTTAATTCTTCTGGCTGGCTTCTGGCAAATTCAAAGAGCCATTAAAAAAGAAATTGAGCTCTCTCAAAATCAAAACAACTTTTTGCTTTCTGTCACTCACGAACTTAAAACACCATTAACATCAATCCAACTGGCACTCCAAACACTTTCAAAAAGAGATCTCAATAAGGAGCAAACGCAAACACTAATTGAGAAGGCAATATCTGAAAATGAGCGTTTGAAAATATTAATCGACAATATCATTCAGGCTTCAAGCATAGAAAATAAGGGATTGATCGCAGATAAAACATCCATTAACATTAAATCTTTATTAGAGAGTATCGTTGAAAAGTCTAACAAAAGGCAGGAGAACAACCTCGTTAGTTTGAAGTGCCCAAACGAATATGATATTCTTGCTGATATATTCATGATAGAAACAAGTATCATTAACATCATTGAAAATGCAATAAAATATGCTGGTTCAAATTCCATTATTGTCAAGGTTGAAAATATAGCTCATCATCTGAATGTCTCAATAATAGATCAAGGACCCGGTATTGATGATCATGAGAAAAATTTCATTTTTGACAAGTTTTATAGAGTAGGAAATGAAGAAACACGATTGAAAAAAGGAAGCGGTCTTGGCCTATACATCGCTAAACAATTTATTCAATTGCACAATGGCGAGATCACATACGCAAAGAACACCCCTTGTGGATCAATATTTACAATAAGTTTACCGTATGAATGAAAAAGTAGGTTTAATAATTCTTGATGGCTGGGGTATTGGTCAGGCAGATCATTCAGATGCCATCCATAAAGCCAAAACACCATTTTTTGATTCACTTATTAATAATTACCCCAATTCTACCCTTAAGACATATGGCGAAAACGTTGGTCTTCCAAAAGGTCAAATGGGAAATTCAGAAGTAGGACACCTCAATATTGGTGCGGGAAGAATCGTGTATCAAGAATTAAGCAGAATCAACAACTCCATTGATAAAGGGGAGTTTTATGAAATTCCTAAGCTTATTCAGGCTTTTGAAAAAGCCAAAAAAAATGGAAAAAAGACCCATTTAATCGGGCTCGTATCAGATGGAGGTGTTCATAGTAGCCAAGAACATTTGCATGCTTTGTGCAAATTGTCCAGTTCATTGAATATGAATACTGTTTTCGTTCATGCCTTTACAGATGGAAGAGATTGTGACCCAAAAAGCGGTTTGTCATTCATTGAAAAGCTTCAAAAGATTACAGATCAGCATAATGTAAAAATAGCCAGTCTTATTGGACGCTATTATGCGATGGACAGAGACCAAAGGTGGGAACGAATTAAAAAAGCCTATGATTTAATGACCAAAGGTATTGGCTCAACTTTCAGTACTGCGGCCGATGCCATTCTTTCGTCTTACAACAACGACATTACTGATGAATTTATCGAGCCTGCATTGATTGATAGAGATGGTTTAATTGAGGATGGGGATACCGTTATATTTTTTAATTTCCGTTCGGATAGACCCAGAGAAATTACGAGTGCTTTGTCACAAAGAGATTTTCCTGAATTCGAAATGAATAAACTCAATCTCAATTTTTATTGCATGACCCGATACGATGAATCGTTTGAAGGACTAGAGGTCATCTTTGAAAAAGAAAACCTGACAAATACATTGGGAGAAGTGTTGTCTTCTCAGGGGAAAACCCAATTGAGAATTGCAGAAACGGAAAAGTACCCTCACGTGACCTTCTTTTTTAATGGCGGACGAGAGCAATCATTTGACGGAGAACAAAGGATTCTAGTGAATTCTCCAAAAGTGGCCACCTATGATTTACAGCCCGAAATGAGCGCTCATTCTGTCACTCAGAACGTTCTTGATGACATTTCGAAAAACTCACCTGATTTCCTTTGCCTAAACTTCGCCAATCCAGATATGGTTGGACATACCGGGGTCTTTAATGCCATTGTCAATGCAGTAGAGACCGTTGATGGGTGCCTGGAACAAATTGTAAAAAAAGGCCTAGAAAAAGGCTATACATTTATTGTTATTGCAGACCATGGTAATGCAGATTATGCCGTTAATCCTGACGGGTCTCCAAACACAGCGCATAGTTTAAATCCCGTGCCATTTGTTCTGGTTTCAACTCCTCCATTAAAAGTGGTAAAAGATGGTGTCCTCGGAGATATTGCTCCAACAATTCTGTCTTTATTTGGAATTGAAGCACCAAAAGAAATGACTGGAGATTCTCTCGTAGAAAATTGATTTACAGTTTAATAATTCCGATGCCTCGTTAATTTTTATTAAGTTTAAGAAACAAAAACTACATTATGAAGAAAATTTTCCTATTCATTTTTCTTGGTCTATTCTTAAACTCTTGCAATAGTTACCTCGGGAAAAAATTAAGCAAAAAATCTGCTGACGATATTAAAGTGGAAAAACTAAAAGACGAATGCGATTGTATTGAGGCGTTGGATATCATTGCTGCTGATTTCCTCGATGTTGTTGGTAATAACGATAAGAAATCAATTCGAGCAATGAGTGATGAAAAGTTAGAAAAACTTGAAAAAAAGGTAGAACCCATATATAAAAAGATGGATGAGGTCAATGAGCACTGTAGAAAATTTGGGATCACCTACAAAAGATTCACAAATGGACAAGAATGTTCGTCTTATAAGGACTTGGCAAAAAATACTGAACAACTAAAACAGAGAGGGTTTAAATAAACATTTAGCGTTTTACTTTATCCATAACGTAAATATAATTGTCTTTTTTTGTGAAATTCGTTTTCAATGTCATATCTTTGCATCGAATTATTTAAAAAAAAAGTTATGAAAAAATTATTTGTATTATTATTTGCGGGGTCATTATTGGCTTCATGTGGTGGTAGCGGTTATACTACTGAAAAAGAAGATGTTATTGCTGGTTATGATGACATGAAAGAAGATGCACAAGGGCACTATGATGCTTTATTAGAGATTCAAACATCTTGGGCAGAAGACCAAAAAGAAATACTTAAAGACTATGAAAATAAGTGGACAAAGCTTATTGAGAAAGCTGCGAAAGATGACGATGCGAAAGGA
>Ga0209251_1000133_pt1 | contig 67937 bp, 72 predicted proteins | sample SaaInlV_100m_DNA_6_FD_184665 | JGI IMG/M metagenome (GOLD analysis project Ga0209251, IMG submission 184665) | Marine microbial communities from expanding oxygen minimum zones in the Saanich Inlet - Saanich Inlet SI073_LV_10m_DNA (SPAdes) (version 2) | ecosystem: Environmental > Aquatic > Marine...
GTAGCTTTGGGCAGCATTCTGCTGCTGGGGCTCACCGTTGCAGGTTTGACCTACAGACGCGCTTCGAATACCACTTCGGGCAATGTTCGTGGAGCCTAGGAGAATCGAACTCCTGACCTCCTGCTTGCAAAGCAGGCGCTCTACCAATTGAGCTAAGGCCCCTTAGGGAAAAAATATTTAGTTGTGTGTGGGGCTACCAGGACTTGAACCTGGGACCTCTTCGTTATCAGCGAAGCGCTCTAACCACCTGAGCTATAGCCCCTAAGACCGCATATGACATTAGCGCACCTTGGCGCCAACGTCACAATCGGTTAGGTATTGGTGAATCCAACGCTTAGCCCACCAGTCATGCGTGCTATCAAATTATAGAGTAGCGCGCCCAGCGACCCAAGCACAGTCAGGGAAACCAAATTAATCAGTGCCCCGACAAAACCCAGTAGGGCAACTTGTCCAAAGTCCAGCAGCGCCAACAAAGCACCGCCGCCTTCTCCCAAAATGTCGCCGATGACGCCCTCGAGTGCGCCAATGACTCCCACCGTGTTCAACAGCAGCCAGGTCAGAATCACGGACAAGAAAACAGAAATAGCAACTGCGGTGGAGACCAAAGACGAGACTTTAACCGCCGACCATAAGTCAATGTAGACAAGGTTCAATCGGACCTGCTTCACCACAGGCCTCGAGCTTGATGCTGATCGCGTTGCCTCGGTAGGGGGCATGGGATCGGTCATAGTGTGGGCTCTTTCTCATCAGCTGGTGCTTCTACTTCTGTTTCTGCTTCCCCGACACTACTACCGTCATCGGGCTGAGCGAGATCACGCTCGGAATTGCGAGCGATTCCTAGGATCTTGTCTTCCTCATCCAATCTCGCAAAGACAACTCCCATGGTGTCGCGGCCCTTGGCGGGAACCTCTGATACGCCAGATCGGACAACCTTGCCGCTTTCAAGAACCACCAACACTTCGTCGTCTTCTCCCACAATGAGGGCTCCCGCCAAACCGCCTCGAGTGTCTGAGAGCTTCGCGACCTTGATACCCAAACCGCCTCGCTGCTGTGCCCGATACTGCTCCACGGCGGTGCGCTTGGCGTAACCGCCTTCGGTCACCACAAAGACGAAGCCTTCATCATTAATAACTGAAGCGGAAAGTAGGTGGTCCTCGCCGCGGAAGTGCATGCCAATCACACCCGCAGTGGAGCGACCCATGGGACGCAATGCCTGGTCTGTCGCGCTAAAACGCAAGGACATTCCTGCCTTGGTTACCAAAAGGACGTCATCGCCTTCGTCCACCAGGCGAGCAGCAACTAATTCATCCTCTTCCTTGAGGTTGATGGCGATAATGCCCCCAGATCGGTTGGTGTCGTATTGGGTCAACGCAGTCTTCTTGACCATGCCCTTTTTGGTTGCCAAGACGAGATATTGGGCCGCTTCGTAATTAGCGATATCCAAAATCTGAGCTATTTCTTCGCCTGGTTGAAGGGCAAGCACATTAGCCACGTGCTGCCCCTTGGCATCACGGCCCGCTTCAGGTACTTCATAAGCCTTCGCGCGGTATACCCGGCCCATATTGGTGAAGAACAGCAACCAGCGGTGAGTGGTCGTCACAAAAAAGTGCTCGACGACATCGTCAGCTCGCAACTGGGCACCTTTGACACCTTTGCCTCCGCGATGCTGGCTGCGGTAGTTATCGCTACGAGTTCTTTTGATATAGCCGCCTCGCGTAACGCTCACGACCATTTCTTCTTCGGGGATGAGGTCCTCATTCGACATCTCGCCGGCAAAGCCCATCATGATTTCGGTGCGTCGATCATCGCCAAAGCGGGTAGTAATCTCGCTCAGTTCCTCAGAAACAATGGAGCGCTGACGTTCTTTGCTCGCCAAGATCGACTTGAAGTCCGCAATCATCGTCTCAAGCTCAGCCGCTTGATCGATAATTTTCTGGCGCTCCAGAGCCGCAAGTCGGCGCAGTTGGAGATTAAGAATCGCAACAGCCTGGTCCTCATCAACACCTAAAAGCTTGATCAGGCCAGCTTTGGCTTCGTCTACCGTCGGAGATTTTCTAATCAACGCAATGACGTCATCCAGTGCATCGAGAGCCTTAAGATAGCCGCGCAAAATATGCGCATCCGCCTCAGCTTTATCAAGACGGAATTGGGTGCGTCGCACAATGACATCAATCTGGTGTGACACCCAATAAGTAATGAAAGCGTCCAACGTGAGCGTGCGGGGCACACCATCCACGATGGCGAGCATGTTGGCGCCAAAGTTTTCCTGAAGTTGAGTGTGCTTATAGAGGTTGTTGAGCACCACCTTGGCTACGGCATCACGCTTGAGCACAATGACCAGGCGTTGTCCTGTGCGGCCAGATGTCTCATCCCGGATATCGGCAATTCCGGTGAGTTTTCCATCCTTAACCAAGTCTGCAATCTTGATAGCGAGGTTGTCCGGGTTTACTTGATAGGGAAGCTCGGTTACCACCAAGCACGTTCGACCTTGGATTTCTTCTACGGTAACAACGGCACGCATCGTAATAGATCCACGCCCTGTGCGATACGCATCTTGAATTCCGCGGGTTCCCAAAATTTGCGCGCCGGTGGGGAAATCAGGGCCTTTAACCTCAGCAAGCGCTGCTTCAAGAAGCTCTTCTCTGCTGGCGTCGGGATGCGCCAGGTGCCACTGTGCAGCCTCAGCTACCTCACGAAGATTATGCGGGGGAATATTAGTCGCCATTCCCACGGCAATTCCAACAGATCCATTGACCAAGAGGTTGGGAAAACGAGCCGGCAAAATACTGGGCTCTTGGGTGCGTCCATCGTAATTGTCTTGAAAATCAACCGTATTTTCTTCAATATCCCGAACCATTTCCATGGCCAATGGGGCCATCTTTGTTTCGGTATATCGAGGTGCTGCTGCGCCATCATTTCCTGGGCTACCAAAGTTTCCCTGTCCCGTGGCCAGTGGGTATCTCAGGCTCCAGGGTTGAACTAGGCGGACTAAGGCGTCATAAATAGCACTGTCACCGTGGGGGTGAAACTTTCCCATGACGTCGCCGACTACGCGAGAACACTTAGAAAAAGCCTTGTCTGGACGGTAGCCACCGTCATACATCGCGTACAGGACGCGTCGGTGAACGGGCTTGAGTCCATCACGCACATCCGGAAGGGCACGTCCCACGATGACACTCATCGCGTAGTCCAAATAGGACCGTTGCATTTCGACTTGGAGGTCGACTTGATCGATTTTATCGATGGGGCCTGGTGTTGCTGTGTCTTCTGCCATGGTTCCGCCCTAAATATCTAAGAATCGAACGTCGCGAGCGTTTTGTTGGATAAATGTTCGTCGTGCTTCAACGTCTTCGCCCATCAGAGTGCTGAAAACGGTGTCGGCCACGGCTGCATCTTCCAGAGTTACCTGCAACAACGTCCGGGTGTCTGGGTTCATGGTGGTGTCCCACAGTTCCTGGTGGTTCATTTCACCAAGACCCTTATAGCGCTGGACCGAGTTGTCTTTAGGAAGTTTTTTACCCTCTTTTTTGCCCGCTTCCATCAAGGCATCGCGCTCTCGATCACTAAAAACGTATTCATGATCACTGTTGGACCACTTAATCCGATACAGGGGTGGCTGGGCCAGATAGACGTAGCCCTTTTCAATCAGGGGCCTCATGTATCTAAACAGCAAGGTGAGAAGCAATGTGGTGATGTGTTGTCCATCCACATCGGCATCAGCCATCAACACAATTTTGTGATACCGAACCTTCTCGACATCAAAGTCTTCGCCGATACCAGCACCAAAGGCGGTAATCATGCCCTGAATTTCTGTGTTCCCCAAGGCTCGATCAAGACGAGCTTTTTCCACATTGAGGATCTTGCCGCGCAGGGGCAAGATTGCCTGGGTTTCAGGGTTGCGGCCCGACACTGCGCTTCCCCCTGCCGAGTCACCCTCGACGAGGAAAATTTCACTCAACGCAGCGTCTTTCGACTGACAATCTTTAAGCTTGCCCGGCATACCACCGGATTCCAGCAGACCTTTTCGTCTGGTTTGTTCCCGAGCTTTTCTCGCAGCAATCCGTGCTTGAGAGGCCTGAACACACTTGCGCACCACATCTTTGCCCTGGGCGGGGTTTCGCTCAAACCAATCACTGAGGTGCTCACCGGCAACTTTTTGCACAAAGGACTTGGCTTCGGTATTGCCCAGCTTGGTCTTGGTTTGGCCTTCGAACTGTGGTTCGCCAAGTTTGACTGAGACCACGGCCGTGAGACCCTCACGCACGTCATCTCCAGTAAGGTTTTCGTCTTTTTCTTTGAGTAACCCCGATGCGCGAGCAAAACGGTTGACCAGTGTGGTCAGTGCTGCACGGAAACCTTCCTCGTGAGTTCCACCCTCATGCGTGTTAATCGTGTTGGCATAGGTGTGAACGCTTTCGGAATAAGCATTTGTCCACTGCATCGCCACTTCTAAGGCAATTTTCCGCGTAGTGTCCTCGGCTTCAAAAGAAATGATGTCGGGGTGAACTACTTCTGTCTTTTTCGCACGGTTGAGGTATTCGACATAGTCCACCAAGCCTTGTTCATACTTATAGGAATCCTTGCGTCCACTAGCAGAAGGTCTCTCGTCGGATAAATCAATCGAAAGCCCTTTGTTAAGAAAGGCCATTTGTTGAAATCTGGTGCGCAGCACTTCATATTCAAACTCGACTGTTTCAAAAATGTCGGAGTTGGGCCAAAAAGTGATTGTTGTTCCGGTGTCCTCGACAGGGGAACCCTCTTTAAGAGGTGCCGCGGGGACTCCGTTGGCGTATTCCTGGTGCCAGGAGCTTCCTTGGCGGTGAACTTCCACTAACAGTTTTTGAGACAGTGCGTTGACCACACTGCTACCGACTCCATGGAGCCCACCTGATACGGCGTATCCGCCGCCGCCGAACTTTCCGCCCGCATGCAGTGTTGTCAGCACGACCTCCACGGTGGATCGCTTTTCCACTGGATGTTCATCGACCGGAATTCCTCGCCCGTTATCGGCTACTCGAACACCGCCATCAGCAAGTATCACCACATCAATGTGGTCGCAGTGCCCAGCGAGTGCTTCATCCACCGAATTGTCGACAATTTCATACACGAGGTGATGCAAACCCCGGGGCCCGGTCGAGCCGATATACATTCCGGGACGTTTACGAACGGCCTCCAGGCCTTCGAGAACTTGGATATCGCTAGCGCCGTAAGAGTCGTCTTGAGAACTTTTTTTGGGCGCTGTGGTCATGTTTTCGATATCTCCTGAAGTTACTCGAAGGTCACGGTAACTTCCGCCTGGGAAAGTGCCCTTTTGACCTGACCCAAGTCTACCGAAGCGAGGTGCGAAAAACCGGGATTTGGTGTCTCTGGGGAGATAATCTTTTCCTCTCCACCAATTACGTCTTTCTACCCGTAAGTATCGCGCGGACCGCGCCCTGGAACCGAGCGGCGGCCATGTTTCCACGAGGGGGCACCCGGGGCCTTGACGGAAATTTCTTGGATGCCCGCTTCAGGAAACTTTTCTGACAACGCTGCCACGAGATCTGAGCGCATTAATCGAAGCTGGGTAGCCCATGCACTGGAGTCACAATGGACTTCCAAAACGGCGTCGCTGCACCCGGTGGGCGAGGTGTGTGCCGCCACATCATCACCCACGATGTCAGCCCAATGTTCTACCAATTCTGCTTGGGCGATATTGGCATTCCACCCCATGGAATCTGTCAACAGTTCCACAGCGTGAGCAAAAGTGCCGGGATCGCGGTTATTCCCATAGGGAACGGATTCACCCTCAGCGAGCACACGATCAACAGGCCGGGAATAACCGCCAAATTTTTGTCTAAGACGTTGATAAACGCGTGCGGGCTCGGATCGTTTCATCGTGGACTCACCACACCCTGCGACACATCGAATATCTGGCCGGTGAGTTCACTAGGGACATCTTCTTCCACTGCACTGGTAATCACAATTTGTTGATAATCACGAATAATCTCTACCAACCGAGCTCGGCGTTGAGCATCCAATTCCGCAAAGACATCATCAAGCATGATGATGGGATCACCACTGGGCCTTTCTTGCCTCAACCACGCGGCCGTGGCCAAGCGCAAGGCCAACGCGAGAGACCATGTCTCTCCTTGGCTTGCGTGAGATCGCGCTGGTTTTCCCGCAATAAGTAATTCAACATCATCTCGTTGGGGGCCAATCAGCGATAAGCCACGATCGAGTTCTTCACTACGGTGTTGGACCAATGCCTCGTCAATCAGGAGGGCAATGTCGGCACGACTGGGCGAGGCCTCTCCCAGTGCATAGCCCCTGGGAAGATAGCTTGCGCTAACACTGTGACCTCCGGCGAGATGACCGTAATTGTCATTAACCATCGGCATAATCGACGATAGGTGGCTCATTCGAGCTTGCGCAATGTCAGCGGCCAAGGCCACAAAATTGCTATTCCATACCTCAAGGGTTGATAAATCGGCGCGCCCACCGCTCGAGCGCAACGACTTGAGTAAGGAGTTGCGCTGTTTGAGTACTCTCTCAAAATCCTGATACACCGCCGCCATAGAGGGGGAGGTGCTGATTACTAGTTCATCCACGAAGGCGCGGCGGAAGCCGGGCTCGCCCCGGATTATGGAGACATCTTCAGGCGCAAATAACACAGCAGACACCCACCGGGGAACTTCCGACACTTTGGCTTTATTACCCGAAACAGTAGCTTCACTAGATCCTTGACGCTTAACCGTCAAACCCACCGACACATCACGTGCTTCATGGCGCAGAGTCGCAAAAATAGTCGCTGCTGGATGATTGTCTCCAATGAGCGCCGCCGATCCCGTGACTCGATGTGATCCTAGCGTCGCTAAATATCTCATAGCTTCCAGAAGATTCGTTTTCCCTTGGCCATTAGGTCCCACAAAAAGCGTGACGCCGGGTTGGAAACTAACCTGTGTTTGCTCATGGTTTCGCCACCGAGTAAGGGTGAGCTCACTAATCCACACGGCTAACTAGCCGACTATCGCATTAATAAATTGGGCTGCAATAAATAGCGGTAGTTGTGGGAATCATCACTATCTTTGGATGTTTGGGCCGTAATCAACACAGGCCCTGGCTTATTGGGGTTATCTGTCTGAGTAAAGGCCACTCGCACAAAATCACTATGTGCTGCAGAAAGGCCATCAATCAGGAACTGTGGCTTGAGCGACACGACACATTCTTTGCCCACCAGGTGACCATCAATGTGCTCGGATGCCTGAGCCTGGTCAGACCCGAGAGCCTCAAGACCTACTCCATCAGCGTTAAACGTAAAGCGAAGCGGTGCCTCTCGTTCCAGAACGAGGGCAACTCGTCTCGTTGCCTCGATCAGATCGGACGTACTCACCACGGCATAGTCGGGGGTTGTGTCAGGGAACAGTTTTTGAACCGGTGGGAAAGAACCCTTGATCAACAGTGTGGTTACTGTTCTCTCGGCGGAACTAAACGCTACTAATTCGCGTTCGCCACCAACATTTATCGTGATGGTCAAGGAACCTGCATGAGAGAACGTCTTACCAATTTCGGCCAAGGTGCGAGCAGGAATCAACGCCTGCAAGCCCTCCTCAGCAACGCCTGCTGCACTCCATGCCAACTCTTTGGCAGCCACTCGATAACGATCCGTGGCCATCATGGTCAGACTTGACGCGGTGATATCCAAAAGGACACCTGTGATCACAGGAGTGACGTCGTCCCGAGAAGCTGCAGTGGAGACCTGGCTGACAGCACTAGCGAATTCGTCTCCGGCGATAGAACCAGCAATACCCTCTACTTCGGGAAGGTTCGGGTATTCCTCGATGGGCATAGTGGCAAGAGAGAATTTGGCTGATCCAGACTTCACACTCAAGGAAGAACCAGAAAGTTCTAGGTTCACTACATCATCAGGTAGCCGGGAGGCGATTTCCGCCAATAAGCGTCCTGAGACTAAAACCTGACCCGCGGTATCTACCGCTGCGTCGACTCGAGTTTTAGCGGACACTTCATAATCAAAAGAAGAAATGGTCACAGCGTTATCTTCGGCAGAGATCAAAACGCCACTAAGAATGGGAAGTGTGGTGCGCTGAGGCAACAACTTCACCGCGAACGATACTGCTTCACTGAAGACGTCTTTGTTGACTTCAACTTTCACGAAACACCTGACCTATTCACTACATACACGAGTACTTGATTGTGGCACAAAGCTTGCCAAGCGGGGGCTCGGGTTATTGGTCACAGAAGAATAATTAATTAAAGGAAATATTCATAACCCTTGTGGATAACGCGAAACTTCTGATTAACCTCAGAAACCGTATGGGAACTACATCGTTGTGAGATGTGAGAAGTGGGTGGGAAAACTTGTGACCAACCTGCGTGCCACAAGGCCCTTGTGGGGAAAATATCTTTCCTTGTGGATAACCTATGCGTGTCGTCCCCAGGTCGGCCAGAGTTCTTCACAAGTTATCCACAGTGTGGGAAACCCTCAAGTAGAACTTGATTTGAGGTTAGTAATTCGTGGTTTGTTTTACCTTGCTGGTGATTTCCGTGACCTGGTTATAAATAGATCGGCGTTCCTTCATTAGTTCGCTGATCTTTTTGTTCGCATACATCACCGTGGTGTGGTCGCGGTTGCCAAAAAGCTGGCCGATTTTAGGCAGAGACAAACTGGTCATTTCCCGACACAAATACATCGCCACTTGTCGAGCTAGAGCGGTGGTTTGAGATCGAGAAGAGCCGTAGAGGTCCTCGACGCCTAGTTGGTAAAAAGTGGCAGTGATGCTGATGATGTCCGAAGGCGCGACAATGTTGGTGTCTTCGGTGAGAACGAGATCCTTGAGAACGGTTTTGACCAGGGGAACATCGACCACGGTTTTATTAAGATTTGCAAACGCGGTGACTCGAATCAACGCGCCTTCTAGTTCTCTAATGTTGGAGGACACTTTGGAGGCCATGTATTCCATAACGTCATCACTGACATCAATGCGGTCGTTAGCAGCCTTCTTGCGCAAAATGGCGATACGGGTTTCTAAATCTGGTGCCTGGACGTCCGTAATCAAACCCCATTCGAAGCGGCTACGCATTCGGTCTTCAAACCCGGTGAGTTGTTTAGGCGGTAGATCACTGGTCACCACGACCTGCTTGTTATGGTCATGCAGCGTATTGAAGGTGTGGAAGAAAGCCTCTTGCGTAGAGTCTTTACCCTGCAGAAACTGAATGTCGTCGATGAGAAGGATGTCAATTTCACGGTAACGAACTTGGAATTCGGCTGCTCGGTTGTTGGCAATGGCGTTAATGAAGTCGTTGGTGAATTCTTCAGAACTTACGTAGCGAACTCGTAGACCCTTGAACAGGCTTTGGGCGTAATGGCCAATGGCGTGAAGGAGGTGTGTTTTACCCAGTCCGGAACCACCATAAATAAAAAGTGGGTTGTATGCCTTAGCGGGTGCTTCTGCTACTGCGAGGGCTGCCGCGTGAGCGAATCGATTAGACGATCCAATAACAAAAGAATCAAAGCCATATTTGGGATTGAGGTGAGAGGGCGTCTGGCCACCGGGCATGCTGGCGGGAGGCTCGCCATAATCCACGGGTGGTGGTGCGGAAGTTTCCTCGGCCGGAATCTGAAGGACATCACTTTCAATTTCCGGATTCACCACAATGGCGAAACTTTTCACTTCAGAATCTTCGATGCTCTCCATGGCACTGAGCAGGGGTAAGCGAACCCGTTGTTCCAACATTCCGCGCGTGAGCTCGTTGGGCACTTCTAAGTACAAAACACCGGCCATCACGCCACGTGGTTCGACAAGATCTAGAAAGCCCCACAGTTGTGGAGTGATGCGATTATCTGTGGAGAGGTGGCTTTTGATGTTGTGCCAGAGTTCGATCACATCGCTTTCGATATCACTCACTCTGGGCTCCTTGGCAAGTTGTGGATAACCAGAATCACACTCTAGGAGGCGCTGGTGGGGTCGTGGATACTCTAGACATTACCTGTGGATAACTCCATTTGAAAAATCTAGTTTGACCTTGAGAGATTTCGGCTTTATCCTAGGGTGTCCCCGATTGGGGCCCAGTTTTTCCGGTCATCACCGGGTTTCATCTAGGAGTAACTCGCCATGAGTAAGCGCACGTTCCAACCCAACAACCGCCGCCGAGCTAAAGTACACGGCTTCCGGTTGCGTATGCGTACTCGCGCTGGCCGAGCCATCCTTGCTGCGCGTCGCCGTAAGGGCCGCACTAAAATCTCCGCCTAAAGCGAGGAGCAACCCGTGTTAGCGCGGGATCATCGTATTGTTTCTGGCACGCATCTTCGTCTCGTTCAGCGACGAGGTGTGCGCTCGGCCACCCCTTGTTTTGTCATGAACACCCTGGTGACGACATCAGATAGCCCAGCCCGCTATGGGTTTGTCGTGGCGAAAAGCGTGGGCGGCGCAGTGGCGCGAAATAAAGTCAAACGGCGCCTGCGTGCCTTGGCCGCATTGTCCCTCGTTGATCAGGACATTGGTCGTGATGTTGTGGTGCGGGCACTACCCCCAGCCGCCCACGCAAGTTTTGAAGACCTCAAGGTTCTGTGGGATATCGCCATCAAGAAAAGCCAGCGATGATTCAGAGGCTTGGTCTGTTTGTGCTTCTTATTCCGCGCAATGTGGCGATAGGTTTCCTGCTGGTCTACCGGGCGATCATCTCGCCGCTGTATGGGAATGTGTGTCGTTACTACCCCAGCTGTTCGCTCTATACCCTCCGGGCAATTCAGTACCATGGTGCACTGTGGGGCATAGGCTTGGGCGCATGGCGAATTCTGCGGTGTAACCCGTGGGCCAAAGGTGGCATCGATGATCCGCCAGAGAGACTGCGAGCTTCTTACGAAGTAGGACGACTAGGGTTTGTCCGGGTAAAGGGAAGGTAGAGCATTGGGTATTTTCGACACGATCCTGTGGCCCATTAGATGGGTAATTGAGGCAGTACTAGCGGGAGCACACTCGAGTCTTGAGTGGCTGGGTATGGACCCCGAGTCCGGTGCTGCTTGGTTCCTCGCAATCGCCACCTTGGTTTTGATTGTCCGCTCTGCTCTCATCCCCGTGTTTGTGCGTCAGATCAAGAGCCAGCGACGCATGATGGAAATTGCCCCAGAGCTGAAGAAAATTCAGGATAAGTACAAGGGTAAGAAAGACCAGTTCTCGCGTGAAGCACTGTCGCGCGAAACCATGGCTCTCTATAGCAAGGCTGGAACCAACCCTTTCTCTTCGTGCTTGCCTCTGCTGTTGCAAATGCCCATCTTCTTTGGTCTGTTTCGCGTGCTCAGCACGGCGGCCGAGGGTCGACCTGGTGTTTCGTTTATGACCCAGGAGCTCGCTGACCAGTTTGGTCAAGCAGCACTCTGGGGTCTTGCGCCTTTGAAGGCGACGATGATGTATGCCTTTAGTGAAGAGTCGACTCTGACCTCCTCCGCCACCATCGCGGTCGTCGTGACTGCAGCGGTCATGGTGATCATGATGTCTGCTTCTCAGTTCATTACTCAATTGCAGATCATGTCGAAGAACCAGTCCCCGGCGATGAAAGAAAGCCCCATGTATCGCCAGCAACGCCTGTTGCTCTACATGCTCCCCCTCGTGTTCTTGTTCTCCGGTGTGTACTTCTCCTTGGGTGTAATGACTTACTGGTTGGTGTCCAACTTCTGGACCATGGGCCAGCAGTTCATCGTGATCCGCAACATGCCCACCCCTGGAAGTGAGGCGGCCATCGCTCGTGATGCTCGCTTAGCCAAGAAGAGGGAACGGCGAGGAATTGTTCTCATCGAGGACGAACCCGAAAAGGACCCCGAAGAAGAAAAACGCCAGCGCCAGCAGCCGGTGAGTAAAGATCGTGCCAAGAAGAAAAAGAAGAAGAGGAAGTAATGGCCAGCACTGAAAAAGAAATCGTAGTTCCCGATGAAGGGGAGCTCGCCGCTGACTATCTCGAGTCGCTTCTGGATATTGCAGACTTGGATGGAGACATCGAAATTGAGGTGCGCCAGGAACGCACCTACGTCACGGTGGGCTCACCTGACACCAACGATTTGGGTGGACTCTCCTCCCCCGACGTGGTGGCAGCGCTCCAGGACCTCACCCGTCTAGCGGTGCAACAGAAGACCGGCGAGTTCGCTCGCCTGGTTCTGGACGTCGCTGGCTCCCGTGAGGCGCGAGTGAAAGAACTCGAAAAGCTGGTCACGGTCGCGGTAGAGAAGATTGAAGGCGGAGCTAAGTCCGCAGCACTTCCTCCCATGAGTAGTTACGAGCGCAAGTTGGTCCACGACATGGTCAGCGAGCGTGGTCTTGTTTCAGGGTCAGAGGGTGAAGGTAAAGACCGTCACACTGTGATCACGCCTTCTGCCTAGGGATTGTTTCACGTGAAACATTCCGAGATGGAGAGCGAGCCGGCAGCGGCTGCTGGGCTGTGTGGCGACGCCCTGGCTGTGATGCGCCGTTTCGCCGAGGACATCCACACCTATGGTGAAGAGCTGGGGTTGGTGGGCCCGCGCGAACTAGACCGTCTCTGGACCCGCCACCTGCTTAATTCAGCGTTGCTCGCTAAAAAATTACCTGCTGGGACTCTGGCGGATATTGGTTCTGGAGCCGGTTTCCCTGGCCTCGTTGTCGCGATTCTGCGCCCGGATATTCATTGCACTCTGGTTGAACCCCTGGGACGTCGAGCCACCTGGCTCACCGACGAGGCACAGCGGTTGGGCCTGTCTAACGTCAGCGTTTTGAATCAACGGGCAGAGGAAGTAGCGGGACATGTTGTGGCCGATGCGGTCACTGCCCGGGCGGTCAGTGCATTGACGATCTTGATCCCTCTTGCTGTGCCGTTGATGAAGCCTGGTGGCGAACTATTGTTGATGAAGGGCCAGCGGGTAGATCAAGAGATTAGAGACGCCGCGAGGACTATGCTCAGATGGAATCTTTCTTCCCCACGGGTGGAAATCACAGGCCCCGAGTACGAAACGGAAGAGACACGTATCTTTCGAGCTACAGTGGGTTAATACGTCATATGTTTCACGTGAAACATTGGAGGGAATCTACTGGTGAGCCAACCGCAATTCGATGCGTCGACGCCACTCGCTGCGGAAATAGCTGATCTCTCTCAGCGACGGGCTCAACTCAAAGACGTCACCGCACCTCTGCCAAGCACACCACGTATATTCACCGTGGCCAATCAGAAAGGCGGCGTGGGTAAGACCACCACGGTCGTCAACATTGCTGCGTCGTTAGCGCGCTTTGGAGCTCGGGTTCTGGTCATCGACCTAGACCCCCAGGGAAACGCTTCCACCGCTTTGGGTATTGACCACCACGGCGAGATCGAGAGTATTTACGATGTGTTGGTCGGCACAACGCCCCTCGAGGAAGTTGTCGCACCCAGTCCAGAAAACGAGCGACTCTTTTGCGCTCCGTCAACTCTGGATTTAGCGGGCGCAGAAATCGAACTGGTGTCTCTAGCGGCTCGAGAATACCGACTGAAACGAGCCCTGGACACTTATCTGTCCTCGCCGGCGGGCGCGGGAATTCACTACGTGATCATTGATTGCCCACCCTCGTTAGGCCTGCTGACGATTAATGCTTTTGTGGCCGCTAAAGAAGTGCTGCTCCCTATTCAATGTGAGTACTACGCCCTGGAGGGTGTGAGCCAGCTGGTTCGTAATATTGACCTGGTGAGAGCACACCTCAATCCAGACTTGGTTCTATCCACGATTGTCCTGACCATGTTTGATCGCCGAACGAATCTTGCACAGCAGGTCGTCGATGACGTCAAAACACATTTCGCCCAGGCCACACTGAATGCGGTCATCCCCCGTTCCGTGCGAGTTTCTGAGGCACCTAGCTATGGACAAAGTGTTCTCGCGTATGACCCGGCATCTCCCGGGGCAGTGTCGTATCAAGAAGCAGCCCTAGAAATAGCAGGTAGAGGAGCGCCCCACTAATGGCACACAAAAGAACTGGTTTAGGCCGCGGAATCGGCGCCCTCATTCCAGCACCCCCCACCTCAGGGGAGCGTCCGGTCGACGTTTTCTTTCCCTCGGTGTCTCAAGACACCGAGCTAGTAGCCGTGCCCGGTGCGGCTCTGGCGCAAATAGCTCCCGATGCCATTCGCCCTAATCCTCAACAGCCCAGGCGCGAATTCCGCGCGGATGAGCTTGATGAGCTCATCCATTCGGTCAAGGAATTTGGAGTCTTGCAACCCATTGTGGTCAGACCCCTGGACCCAGCAGTCGGGGGTGTCTCCTTTGAGCTGATTATGGGTGAGCGCCGGTTACGCGCAGCCACCGCCGCGGGCCTGGAAACAATTCCCGCGGTTGTTCGACACACAGCGGACGATGCCATGTTGCGAGACGCCTTATTGGAAAACCTCCACCGGGCCAATCTCAACCCCTTAGAAGAAGCCTCTGCCTACCAACAGTTGCTCTCAGACTTTGGCATCACCCAGGACGAGCTCGCCGTGCGGATTGGACGCTCGCGCCCGCAAGTGACCAACACGCTGCGTCTGCTGCGTCTTCCCACCGATGTGCAAACCAAAGTAGCGGCAGGCGTATTGAGCGCCGGTCACGCCAGAGCATTATTGTCACTTCCTGATGAAGCAGCCATGTCCAGCTTGGCCAAGAAAATTGTCACCCATTCGCTGAGTGTGCGCCAAGCCGAAGAAGAAGTCGGTATGGCTAAGGCAGCGAAACCCGGTGTCAAGAAAGTTCGTGGAGGAAGCCGAAACGATCAGCTTGACGAGATTGCCGAACGTATGGGCGATCGACTCAACACTCGGGTGAGTATTAAGCTTGCGAAAACCAAAGGCACGGTCTCTATCGATTTCGCGACGGTGGGTGACCTCAACCGGATTCTTGCTGAGCTAGGCGAACCGGGCTTTAGCTAGGCGACGCTTTCGCGCTCTCCACCAGAGCCGCATACACACCGCCAACGTCAAACCCGGCTGCATCCAGGGCGAGAGCGGTGCTGGAAGTTTCGGTGAGACCCGGCATGGTGCTGGCCTCGAGGAACCAAGGCGTTCCTTCGCTATCGACCATAAAGTCAATCCGTGCGAGGTGGCGCAGGCCCAGAGCGCTAAAGGCGAGCAGAGCGTGATCAGTCACCGTGGCGACAACGGCGGCATCAAGTCGAGCGGGGGTATAAAACCTGGTTGCCCCAGCGGTATACCGAGCTTCGAAATCGTAGTGACCAGAGAGGGGCTCGATTTCGACAGGGGGAATAGCCCGGGGACCATCACCGGTATCAATAATCGGAACGCAGACCTCTGTGCCCACAATGCGTTTTTCTATCACCACACTGTCGGCATAGGTGAAGGCGTGAACCATTGCCTTACGAAGATCATCGGTGGACTCCACCCAGCTCACACCTTGAGCTGAGCCCCCTTGTGCGGGTTTGACTACTAAGGCGACACCGAGGCTTTCGCTCACGGTGGCTAACACGCTCTCGGCACCCAGTTCCCTAAACGCATCCCGCGTCAGGGTGATCGAATCGGGAGTTGCGACCCCTACTCGTTCCACCAATGCTTTGGCCGCCGGCTTATTCCAGGCCAACCGAGCGGCATCGGCGTTGGAGCCCACGTAGGCAATGCCCAACATGTCCAGCAGGCCTCGCAGCGCCCCGTCTTCTCCTGAGGCACCATGGAGAACAGGCCACACGACGTCCGGCTTCTCTTCGTGCAGGTAGGCAATCAAACCAGCGTCAGGATCGCGCAGCGTCACGGTGAGCCCGTGCGCCGCCAAACCATCGGCCACCTTCCGACCGGATTTGAGCGAGATGTCTCGCTCATGGGAAATACCTCCCGAGAGAACTAACACGCTGGGTTGTGCGGCCATGACTAGCTCACTTCCGGTGGGGGTGAATCGAGGTTGGCACCCAGGCGAACAGGTGAGGTGGAGGGCCCAAACGTCGCCACGAGTTCAATTTCTTCCGTGATGACTTTGGCTAAACGCTTGACACCCTCGGTGATGAAGTCGGGATTGGGATAACAAAAAGCCAATCTCAGATGACGGTGACCCTCGCCATTGGCAAAGAATGCCGTGCCTGGCGTATAGGCCACGAGCTCGGTAATCGCTCGAGGGAGCATCTCTTTGGAATCAAGTCCTTCAGGAAGTGTCAGCCAGAGATAAAAACCACCCTCGGGCATCGTGTGGCTCACGGTGGGCAATGTCGCTGCTAACGCTTGTGCCATGGCGTCTCGGCGCTCGTGATACACGCCACGGAAGGTATCAATTTGCGCTTTCCAATCGTGGTGCTCGAAGTAATCACTGAGAACCATTTGAGAAAACGAGCTGGGAGACAGGATGGCGGCCTCCGAAGCCAACACGAGCTTTTCTCGAATACCGTGCGGGGCGACTACCCAGCCCACGCGCAATCCAGGCGCGAAAGTCTTGGAAAACGAACCCAGATAAATCACACCAGAGTCATCGACCGAGCGAATTGCCTGGGGAGGCGGTGTATCGAACCAGAGCAGGCCGTAGGGATTATCTTCCACCACCAGAATGTTGTGTGCTTTGGCTATATCGAGTATCTCTAAACGACGTTGAGCCGAAAGAGTCACCCCTGCCGGGTTGTGGAAGTTGGGAATCAGATACAGAAACTTCATCGGCACCGACGCTGCCGAGAGAGACTCGATGCGCTCCACTAGGGCTTCGGGAATCATCCCGTGCTCATCCATGGCCACGTGTTCAACGCGAGCTTGGTAGGAGCGGAACACCCCCATGGCCCCGACATAGCTGGGCGACTCAGCCAGAATGGCATCGCCAGGGTTGATAAACAGTTTGGCGATGAGATCAAGGCCTTGCTGGGACCCGGTGGTCACGACCACCTCGTCAACGCCGGCGCGAATACCTTCGAGGGCCATGATTTCTAGGATGCGCTCACGCAGCGCGGGAAGGCCTTGACCAGACCCATACTGCAAGGCAGTAGCTCCCGCTTCGCTAAGGACTCGATCGACAGAGGAGCGAACTTTGTCGAAGGGAAGGGCGGCGACAAACGGCATTCCACCGGCTAGTGACACCACTTCAGGCCGGCTCGCCACAGCAAAAAGCGCGCGCACTTCGCTAGCGCTGAGACCCTCTGCGCGGTCGGCATAGTTATCGAACCACGGGTCCAGCGAAATCCCCGAGCCGGGAGACATCATGGCAACACCTAAGGTTTGTGCGGGCTAAAGCCCTCAGAATACGCGCTATTGACGCGTTTAGCTGAGGAACTCGGCTAAATCAGCTTCCAAGGCGGGCTTGGGCTTCGCACCGATAACCGTTTTGACAACTTCTCCGCCACGGAAAATCTTCATGGTGGGGATTGAGGTGACCTGGTATTTCATGGCTGTTTCCGGGTTGTCGTCCACGTTGAGCTTGACCACATCAATCTTGTCGGCATGCTCGCTGGCGATCTGGTCAAGAATGGGCGACACGGCTCGGCAGGGACCGCACCACTCTGCCCAAAAGTCGACCATGATGGGCTTTTCACTGGCCAGAACCTCGGTGGCAAAGTTGTGATCGGTGACATCGCGGGCGGCGCTCATAGTGTTCTCCTTAGATGGGTGGTGACGGGGTTATTCCTGGGGCAAGGATTCCAGATAATGCTGAGCATCCAGTGCTGCAACACATCCCGAACCCGCAGCGGTCACTGCTTGGCGATACGAAGGGTCGATGACATCCCCAGCGGCAAAGACACCTTCAAGGTTGGTTCGGGAGCTGCGCCCGTCCACCTTGATGGTTCCCTCACTGGTGAGCTCTAGCTGGCCATGGACGACATGCGTGCGTGGGTCGGAACCAATAGCGATGAACAGCCCCGAGACGTCAAGCGTTCTCTCGTCACCGGTGATTGTGTCCACCAGACCCACACCCGAGACGAGGTCATCGCCATAGACGTGGGCGACAGTGGCGTTGAGGATGAATTCAATTTTGGGGTCTTGTTCCGCACGCTCTTTCATGACCGCTGAAGCGCGGATATTTTCTGAGCGGTGAATGATGTAGACCTTGTCGGCAAAACGGGTGAGGAAGGTAGCTTCTTCCATGGCGGAATCCCCGCCACCGACTACAGCGACGACTTTGTTGCGGTAGAAAGCTCCATCACAGGTGGCACACCAGGAGACCCCGTATCCACTGAGTCGGTCCTCATCTGCCAAGCCGAGTTTCCGGTAGGCCGATCCCGTTGCCACAATGACACTGCGAGCTTCTACATTCTCGCCATTACCGAGCGTCAGGCTTTTGGTGGGTCCGTCGAGAGAAACGGAAGCAACGTCGTCATAGACGATCTCTGCACCAAAACGCTCCGCCTGCTTTTGCATCTGCATCATGAGTTCCGGTCCCATGACTCCTTCGGGAAAGCCTGGGAAATTATCCACATCAGTGGTGTTCATCAGGTCGCCACCGAATTCAACAGAGGACGCGATGACCAGCGGTGCAAGATTTGCTCGGGCGGCGTAGATAGCAGCGGTGTAGCCGGCCGGGCCAGATCCAATAATGACGAGCTCGCGCATGATTCTCCAATTCGTTGCTACCCGATGCAACGCAAGTCTAGGACGAAGTATTCCCAGACTTGCTGCGACCCAGGCGGGAGCCCACGCTTCGGGCCATCTGAAGGAATTCTTGGTTTCGCAGCAGCCAGAGCATGAGCGCGTAGGTGATGACCATGGCCAGGGTAATCAGCACCATAATCAAGGCTGCGTTGAGGGAAGAACCAGCAAGAATCGCGGTTCCCTCGGGGCCGTTGAAGCCCCGCACAATAGCCACTCCGACGCCCGAGGAAGGGATTGCCGCTAGGACGTAGGTGACGAAGCTTGTCAGCAGTGGCTTGAGAGACAAACCGCCGAGTTTTGTGCGCAGAACCGCAATGGCGATCAGCGTTTGAATCGTTCCCGCGGCGCTGGCCGAGAGAGCAAGCCCAAAGGCAATCTGACCCACCGCCAGGGTGGATACGAAGAGTGCTAGGGAAATAAAAATGCTGGCTTGGACTAGCTGGAGGAAAAAGGGTGTTCTGGTGTCTTCGAGGGCATAAAACACCCTCTGCACGATAAAGAGCACACTAAAGGCCGTGAGTCCCAGCGCATAGAAGCTAATGACCCATGCCATCGCTTCCATCGTGCTAGCGGTGCCGCCAAATTGGCGGGCGAAGGGCAGGGACACGACAATGAGACCCACCGTGGCCAACACCATAAACAGGCCAATACCGGATACCGAGGAACGGAAGTCTTCGCGCACAGCACTGAGGTTGCCATCCCGCGCATGGGTCGACATGCGTGTGAAATAGGCGGTGGCCAGCGATACAGCCACGACCGAATGAGGCAACATAAAGATCAGCCACGAAAACCGAAGGATTGCCAAACTGGGGGCATCGCCACCGGCCGCGAGCGAGGCGACGTTAGCTTGAACAACCCCGGCGACCTGAGCAACGAGGATCATCCCGAACATCCAGCCCACGGCCTTGCCCGCACGGCTAAGCCCGACTCCTCGCCAGGCAAAGTCGGGACGATATGTCAGTCCAGCGCGGCGCCAAAAGGCAAAAAGAATACTGGCCTGGGCTGCCACTCCAGCGGTCGCGGACCCGGCCAGGACCATGACCATGGTGGAATCCCACTCCAAAGCCCTTCCGGTGTCGACACCGGGAAAAAGAACGGTGAAGGCACCAAGTCCCATCATGGCCACGATGTTGTTCAGTGCTGGAGCCCAGGTGAAAGGACCGAAAACCTTGCGCGCATTCAGAACCTCACTCAGGAGGCTATAGAGCGCATAAAAAAGCACCTGGGGAAGGCACCAATAAGCAAAAGCCGTGGCTAGAGCTATTTCTTCTGCCGTAAAACCGCGCCCGTCCCCGCCCGACTGTTGGGCATAGAGCGCGACGAGCGCTGGGGCTAGGAGTGTCGCTAGTACGGCCACAGCCAAGAAGATGACGAAGCCTAAAGTCACAATCTTGTTGATGAAGCTTTGGCCGTTGTCGTGATCGAGCCCGGCTTTAACGATGTGGGGAACGAGAACTGCACTGAGTACGCCACCGGCGACGATGGCATAGATGTTATTGGGCAGCTGATTGGCTAGAGCGAAGGTGTCGGCGCCTGCGCCGACCGTTCCCAAGGTCCTCGCCAAAATGATGGCACTGAGGAACCCCAACACCCGGGACACCACGGTGCCAGAGGCTAACACAAGACTTGCCCGGCCCAGGGAGGATTCACGCCGCGGCATATCACTCATGCTACGTCCTCGGATTCACGCCGCCGGCGCTGAATAGCCCTCACCAGACCAAAGGTGAAGGTTCCCCCCACCACGATGGCCAGCGAAATGGTGATGAGGCCTTCCCACCCAGCGCGAATCGTGACCGGTATCACGACCATCTCACTGATTGGCTCGCCTCCCATTGATTCCAACCGCAGCTCGACGGGAACCGTTCCATTCGCCAGTGATTGCACCGCTACTAGGGCTCGAGCGGAGCCTTGGGCTGGAATGCTCAGGGTGATGCGGGGATTTTCGACCGCCAGAATTCCCGTCGTGGGGCGAACGAGGAGGTCAACTACCACGGTGGAATCTAAATCATTGAGCACGGTAATGGGGAGGGCGGTCTGATCGGCAAGGACGGTGATGGCGCTACCTTGCTCAATGCGCACCGAATTGTGGAAATCGTGGGAATCGTCTTGGGCGCGAGCCCATTCGCTCGCTAGCCCGTTCGGGTCCTCGCTCCAGGTTGATGAGAGCAGGGCCTGATATCTCGTCCAGCGGCCAAAAACGGCGCTTTCTGGGTCTTGGGCGATAGTGGCGAAAGCCACATCGCTTTCCCACAGCGCTTTGATGGATCCCACGAAGTCCTGCCATGAGCGAGATTGAGGGATGGTGGTGACCCCTGGTAGTTCTTCGGTTGGGGATTCCTGCAGGGGAACCGCCACCGTGGTGGCAACATCCATGTCACTAAACCCGGATAACACACTGGCCAGTCGAGGAGCGATGGCAGTGGCGGGAAGCCGCCCGGTACTAAAGGTCAAAATTTCAGGATTGTTGGTGAGTGCCCGATACGCGATGATTCCTTGCGCGCGTTGCAAGTCAGCTTCGGCTTCCAAGACAGTCGGCGCTTGCAGCGCGTTGCGCGCTAGTTCAGAAAGCTGAGCGTCCACGCGGATAATGCGGGCGTCGCCAACGGAGACCACCGCGCGGTCTGAAGGCAAGCTATCGCTGGAGAGCAACACCGCAGAAGCGGATCGAGTGGCAAGCTGAGCTAGCTGGTCATTACTAATGGCTTCGCCATGGACCCAGGGGAATTCGCCCAAACGCGCGTACACGAGGGTGTCGATGGCTAGGGAAGCAAGCGGATCGGCATCAGCCCAGGGCAATCCAAACTGGGCAAGTCCCAGTGACCCCAACGTGCTGGCCCACTCGAGAGATTCTGGTGGCGCTAATTCACCTAGCACCGAGATAGAGGTGGTGATTCGAGAATCAATGGCCACGGTGGCCGGATATTGCTCCACGGCAGCACTGACTTGGGCCAAAGCCCCACCATCGATGGTCAGCGCCTCGAGTTCTTCTGGCCGAAGCGCCACTCCACCGGTTGCGGCGGCGGTCAGGGTCACAATGGGCGCGATGTCTGCGGTGCCCAGATCCACACCCTGTGGTCGCAGCACAAGGATTTGGCGTCCGGTGAGTTTGCGCAGAGCCGCCGAAGAGTTCGCGCTATCCGAATAGGTCGTTTCGATACCGAAGATCCCCGCCGGGGAGCGCGCGATATCAGCCTCTTCCCCCTCTCCCACTGGTTGTTTCTCACCGGCCGGAAGTAGCCCGTCGAGCACCCTGGGGTCTAAATCAAAAGGAAGTTCTCGAGATTCCAGCTGGGGAACCTCGGGACTGGTGGAGGTGGCGATTTCTGTGGCGATCGGAGAGCTTTCTCCGCGAATAAAGCGCCTGATTTGATCTTCGCTGGTGAAAGGGTCCTCGGTCAGCGACACCGTGACGCTACCTTCACCCAGGTTTCCCGTCTCATCGGCTCGCAAAAGAATGCTGTAGGTGCCACCTTGCGCAGGATCGAGGATTCCGCCACCGCCGACAATGATGTCAATGCGGGCACTGGAGCGACTTTCCTCTGCCTGTGCCGCAGGAGCACTTATTCCGGCGTGGGTAAGAATTCCGGCTAGGGCTAGCGCGGCAAAAACGCCTCTTCTCAGCGGGCGCCAGGGGGAGCGGGGAGGCAACTTATCCACGCCTTAGATTCACCTTCCCCCAAGCTGGCATGCTTCAGAGTCTAGACTCTGAACACTATGACCAGCGTTGCCAATGCAGTAGAAACGTTGCGTTTGGTGACCAGCAAAGAGCCGATCGCAGGCCTTGCACAGGCCTTTTCTCGAGCAGGATACGAATTAGCGCTCGTGGGAGGACCCGTCCGGGATGCCTTTTTAGGGCGCGAGGTCAATGATCTCGATTTCACGACCTCCGCCCTCCCGGACCAGATTGAAAAAATAGTCGCTCCTCTGGCCAAAGCCACCTGGGATGTGGGGCGAGAGTTTGGCACGATTGCCGCTCACATAGGGGAATTTCGCGTCGAAATCACCACCTACCGGGCTGACTCCTATGACGGGACGAGTAGAAAACCAGAGGTGGTCTTTGGGGACACCCTGGAGGCGGATCTCTTTCGGCGAGACTTCACGATGAACGCGATGGCTCTCACCCTCCCGGAGGTGAAACTGGTGGACCCCTGCGAGGGGCTCACGGATCTCCTGGCGGGAGTGCTGAAGACCCCCATCGCGCCCGAGGAGTCCTTTCACGACGACCCCTTGCGCATGATGCGCGCTGCCCGTTTCGTGAGTCAACTAGGCGCCACGGTCGATCCCGCAACGCTGGCTGCCATGCGGGACATGTCTGCGCGGATTCTTGATATTTCTGCGGAGCGGGTGCGCGATGAACTGCTGCGCATGGTGAGCTCGGATAGTCCTCGAGAGGGTTTGGAGATATTGGTCGACACGGGACTGGCGGAGCATGTGCTGCCGGAATTGCCCGCTTTGCGCCTGGAAAGCGATGAACATGCACACCACAAAGACGTGTATGAACACACTCTGACCGTCGTGGATCAGGCAATTTCGGAAGAAAAACGCCGTAATCCTGGTGCGCCACCGGATGTCACGCTGCGCCTTGCCGCACTCCTGCACGACATTGGAAAGCCCGCCACGCGGCGTTTCGAGCCAGGGGGAACGGTCACGTTTTATCACCACGATGTCGTGGGAGCGAAACTTGCCACAAAGCGGCTTAAAGCCCTGCGTCTGGATAAAGACACCATCAACTCGGTGGCCACTCTGATTGAACTTCACTTGAGGTTCTTTGGCTATGCGGATTCAGCGTGGTCGGATTCAGCGGTCCGCCGTTACGTCCGAGACGCCGGGAGCGAACTCGATCGCCTCCATATTGTGGTGCGGGCTGATGTGACCACCCGAAACCAGAGAAAAGCAGACCGACTGTCGTTTGCCTACGACGATCTAGAGGCCCGCATCGCTGCGCTTGCCGAACAAGAAGAGCTTCAGGCGATGCGACCAGATTTGGATGGCGAAGCCATCATGAAGGTTCTGGGCATCGGTCCTGGTCGTGAGGTGGGGGAGGCGTACCGATTCCTCCTGGAAGTGCGCCTCGACGAGGGTGAAATCGGAGAAGAAGCGGCTACGCAGCGACTCCTGGAGTGGTGGGCCAAGCGATAACGCTGTTGCCATGGTCCAGCGGTTGCCTCTAGACTGTGGCGGTTGCCTAGTTTTTGACCGGGCATCAGCACTAATCCCTCCTGTTGCAGAAATTCTGTAACCGCTAGTCCGAAGGAGGTGGGGTAGCCGTGCACAATTATGAACTCATGGTCATTCTCGACCCAGAGACCGAAGAGCGAACCGTTGCTCCCAGCCTGGACGCGTTTCTTGAGGTCATCCGTAAGGATGGCGGCTCGATCGACAACGTGGACATCTGGGGAAAGCGCCGTTTGGCTTATGAAATCCAGAAGAAGACCGAAGGTATTTATGCCGTGGTTAACTTCACGGCCTCTCCTGACGCCACCGCCGAATTGGATCGCCAGCTGCGCTTGAGCGAAGCTGTCATGCGGACCAAGGTCATGCGCCAGGAAGAAGCCGTCGTCAGCCTGGGAGCACCCGAAGAGTCTCCGGTTGCCCAGCGTGTATCCCTCTCTGGCGGCACCAAGCGCCGCAAGTCGGAGTAAATCATGGCGGGCGAAACCATCATCACGGTGGTCGGCAACCTCACAGCCGACCCGGAACTTCGCTACACCCAAAACGGTGTAGCCGTGGCGAACTTCACCATTGCCTCCACCCCCAGAAACTTTGATCGTCAATCAGGTGAGTGGAAAGACGGCGACGCATTGTTCATGCGCGCTAGCGTGTGGCGTGAATTCGCTGAGCACGTAGCATCGTCACTCACTAAGGGTTCTCGCGTAGTGGCCACGGGCCGCCTGCGTCAGCGCTCGTATGAGACCAAAGAGGGCGAAAAGCGCACGTCGATCGAACTTGAGATTGATGACATTGGCCCCAGCCTTCGTTACGCAACCGCGCAGGTGCAACGCCAGTCCAGCGGCGCACGCACGGGCGGTGCCGTCGAAGATTCCTGGAGCGCTCCTGCTGCAGGTGGCGCAACCCAAGATCCTTGGGCGAATGCTGCACCAGCCGAAGCCGCGCCTATCGAGGACGCACCCTTCTAACAATGACCTTGAGGCTGGCTAGTCACACTAGTTAGCCCGGAAACAGAGAGAACAGACACCATGGCAGGAAAATCCAGCGGCGACCGCCGCAAACCACGCGGAGTGAAGGGCGGAAAGCCTCAGGCGCCCGTCAAGCCGATCACCGTAGGCGTTATTGACTACAAAGACGTATCTACTTTGCGTCGATTCATTTCCGAGCGCGGAAAAATCCGCGCACGCCGCATTACGGGCGTTTCGGTTCAGGAGCAACGTTTGCTCGCTAAGGCAATCAAGAATGCGCGCGAAATGGCTTTGTTGCCCTACGCCGGCGCGGGACGCTAAGGAGCGAGATTATGGCAAAGCTCATTTTGACTAATGAAGTAGCGGGACTGGGTTCACCCGGCGACGTAGTGGACGTGAAGAACGGCTATGCCCGTAACTTCTTGATCCCCCAGGGGTTCGCTGTTGCGTGGAGCAACGGTGGACAGAAGCAGGTTGATCAGATTAAGAACGCCCGTGCAGCCAAAGTATTGGCTACGCAGGAGGAAGCTGACTCCCTGAAAGCCTCACTGGAGAAAGCGCCAATCACGATTATGGTGCGCGCGGGTAAAGAGGGACGCCTTTTCGGTTCCGTTACCCGTAACGACGTGGTGGCAGCAATCGAAGCGGCGGGAATCAAGGGTGTTGACAAGCGCTCCATTGATATTCCAGCGCCGATCAAGTCCACCGGTGAAGCAGAAGCAGTCATTGCCCTGCACGCAGGTGTGGTGGCCAAGGTCGCACTAGCGGTGGTTGCCGAAAAGTAGACCTTTACCCACGCTAAAGAGGCCCTCCTACGCGGAGGGCCTCTTTTTGTTGTAGGGGGGTTTTTCCACATAACACCCCGGCAGGCGCTTAACTCTAAAGCGGTACTTTATACAGATTCTCTCTGGCCTGAATGTGAAAACTAAACTTAGGTAAATCTACATTTATGGCAAAAAATTGACCGTTTCGCCTCCCCGTAATCCCCAGTTTGTCCACAGGCCCTTCGGCGTTTCCGGCAAGTTATCCCCAGTTGAGTCCACAGGCCTGATTGTGGTGTTGGGCCGGGGAACCTAAGGTGTGAAGAGAGCTTGCAGCAAAGCCCCCGCAGGGGTCCAGTCGAGTCTTACTGAGTGTCGGTCGATGCTGATAGACCTAAGTAAGTGAGCATGAAATAGCGGTACTTGTGGTGTGCCGAAAACGGAGGAGGGTGACATGTCGATAGCGCAGCTGGGAATCGTTCCAGAACCCGCCTCGGAGCGCACCTATGGCGGGGATCGAACCCCACCGCACGACCTCCTGGCGGAGCAAAGCACCCTGGGTGGAATGCTTCTGAGCAAGGACGCTGTGGCGGACGTTATTGAAGTATTGCGCGGGAAAGACTTTTACCAGCCCAAGCACGAAATCATTTATGACGCCGTGTTGAATCTGTATTCCCACGGTGAGCCCACGGATGTCATCACCGTGACCGAAGAGCTCACTAAGACCGGCATGCTCTCGCGTGCTGGTGGAGTGGATTACTTGCACACCATCGTCTCTGGTGTGCCCACGGCGGCAAGTGCGGGGCACTACGCGTCCATCGTTGCGGATAAGGCGGTGTTGCGCAGGCTCGTGGATGCGGGAACACGTATCGCGAATATGGGCTACGCCAGTGAGGGTGAAGTGACTGATTTGGTCAACCACGCTCAGACCGAGATTTACCAGGTGGCTGGAGGTGTGGAAGCCGAGGATTATGTTCCCCTGACTGATGCGGTGACCTCGGCAGTAGATGAGATCGAGGCGGCTCGAGGTCGGGACGGACAAATGGTGGGAGTTCCCACGGGATTTGCCGACCTAGATTCGTTGACCAACGGGTTACACAAAGGCCAACTGATATTGATCGCGGCTCGTCCCGCGTTGGGTAAGTCAACTCTCGCGCTTGACCTAGCTCGATCTGCTGCTATCCGACACAAAATGCCCACCATCTTCTTTTCTCTGGAAATGGGTAAAGCAGAGATCGCCATGCGATTGCTCTCGGCAGAAACCACGATTCCTTTGCAGAAAATGCGCAAAGGAAATGTTGAAGCCAACGACTGGAAGTCGATCGCTGCTACGCGAGGACGGATCGAATCCGCGCCGTTGTATATCGATGACTCCCCCAATATGACGTTGGTGGAAATTCGGGCCAAGTGTCGCAGGCTCAAACAGCGGGTGGGTTTGCAGTTGATCGTGATCGATTATCTACAGCTGATGACCTCGGGTAAGCGAGTGGAATCACGCCAACAAGAAGTCAGCGAGTTCTCTCGGGCTCTCAAGTTGCTCTCCAAAGAGCTCCAAGTTCCCGTCGTGGCGCTGTCCCAGCTGAACCGTGGCCCCGAGCAGCGCTCCGATAAAAAACCACAGCTTTCTGACCTGCGGGAATCAGGGTCGCTGGAGCAGGATGCTGACTTAGTCATCCTGTTGCACCGCGAGAGCGCATACGAGCGGGATAACCCGCGAGCTGGTGAAGCAGATTTGATTGTTGCTAAGCACAGAAACGGCCCCACCGACACGATTCTTGTGGGTTTCCAGGGCCAGTATTCGCGCTTTGCGGATATGCCCAAGACCTAGCCGTCGCCTCCAGGTGTCGACGCCAGATACGCTGGTGGCGTGAGCGACGCATCCAGGCTGAAATCAAGCCCACTTCCCTATTTTGTGGTCTCCCTGACTCGGGCAGGAATTCTGCTGATTACCGGGGCCGTGATTACTTTCACTCAGGACCACGGGGCATTGTTTGGCCTGGTCTCCCTGGGGATTATGGCTACCGTCACCGGGGTTGCGCTAGGAATTCTCGGGTGGGGACTCCCCGCTCGTCATGGAGCTAAAGGACTGCATCAATGGCAGGCCCTTGTGTCCCTCGCGGTGGGTGTTCTGGCTCTGGCTTTAGCTGATGCGGGCATCATGCTCTTGCTCTGGGCCATCGTGTTTTGGGCACTTCTTACCGGGGTGGGAGAGATCTTCACCGGATGGCGGGCTCTTCGCCACACTCCGCTTCGACGTGACTGGTTAGTCCAGGGCAGCCTCACGACTCTGCTGGCCCTGGTGGTTATCCCCCAAGCAAGCGACAGTGTGGCCGTGGTCGGTTTCTTAGGTTCCTGGGCTATCGTCCAGGGTGTCTACCTCAGTATTGCTGGCATCAGTCAGAGAAGCGCTGAACACGAAGGGGCGTCATGACCAACACACCGAGTAAGCGAGAAATGCTGCGGCCACTGGAATATGTGATGCTCGCTGGCCTCGCCGCCTTATTTGCAGGCCTGGTTGTGTTAATGGTCACTCGGGATGTTGGCATCAGCGTCATCGTCGCCGGACTGGTGTTTGTTGTGGTCACCATCGGGATTGCCATGCTCGTCTTGGCCATTTCGCCCAATGCCACCCCCGAGGGTGAGCGTGAAGCTCCTGGAACAGGTAACGACTAAGTTCTAGTCGAGATAGTCGACCAGTGAGCTAGCTAGCCCGATGTACGTCTGTGGGCTTAGGTCTCGCAAGCTCTTCTTGGCGGTCTCAGAAATATCCAGCTTGGCAATAAAAGCACTGAGCTCCTCGGCCCCTACTTTGTGACCGCGGGTGAGTTCTTTCACCACGGCATAGGGGTCTTGAAGCGAGGAGGAGCCGCGGACAATTTCGGCACGAATCACCATTTGGATAGCTTCTGCCAGCACTTCCTCGTTGGCAGCGAGGTCTGCAGCAAGTGCTGCGGAGTTGAGAGCGACATCTCCGAGGCCTTTGTGGATATTGGTCAGAGCCAATAGTGAATGCCCGAATGCCACACCTAAGTTGCGCAGGGTGGAGGAATCCGTGAGATCACGTTGCAGCCTGGTGGTCACCAAGGTGGAGGCGAGGCTATCGAGAAGAGCGCTCGATATTTCTAGATTGGCTTCCGCGTTTTCGAAGCGAATGGGATTGATCTTGTGGGGCATGGTGGATGAACCCGTGGCACCGGGTTCGGGGATTTGGGTCAGATATCCCAAAGAAATATAGGTCCAGATATCGGTGCAGAGATTGTGAAGTATTCGATTGCCGTGCGCGAGAGTAGTGAGAAGCTCTGCCAGAGCATCGTGTGACTCTATTTGGGTGGTCAGCGGGTTCCAGCTCAAGCCCAGACCCTCAACGAATGTCTTGCTCACCACGGGCCAATTGACAGCGGGTTCGGCCACGACGTGGGCGGAGAAGGTTCCGGTGGCGCCACTGAATTTAGCCAGATAAGGGATTGCCTCGAGGCGCTGTGCGATGGCTGTGAGCCGATGGGCGAAGACGGCAATTTCCTTACCCATGGTGGTGGGGGTAGCGGGTTGCCCGTGGGTGCGCGAGAGCATCGGCTCATCGCGCCACTGCTGGGCAAGGTTCTTCAGGGATTGCTGAACCTGAGAAAAAGAGGGGGTAAAGACCTCGCTCATGGCACCTTGGGTGACAAGAGCGTAGGAAACGTTGTTAATGTCCTCGCTGGTGCAGCCAAAGTGGACTAATTCGGCCAGGGAATCGAGGCCCTGTTCGGAGAGCACATCACGGACGAAATACTCCACTGCTTTGACGTCGTGGCGGGTCGTGGCTTCATACCCGGCGATGATCTCGAGGTGGCTAGGCCCAAAGTTTTCGACAACGCCCCGCAGTGCCGTAATGGCGTCAGCGGGAAGGGGGGTCGTTCCCGCGACGCCTTCGTGGCATAACGTGATGAGCCATTCAATTTCAACGCGAACTCGTGCGCGGTTGAGCGCAGCTTCAGAGAAAAATTCCCCTAATTCTTGGGTGGCTTCTCTATATCGGCCATCGAGTGGGCTCAATGGTTGGTGGCCGAGATGTGACATGGTCACCTTCCTTCTGGGAGAACTCCCATTTCCTATTCTTCCCTAATTCTGTGTTGTCCACGAGGTGCCACCCCACGGTGACTCACTTCGCCCGAGCCTGGGGGGCACTGTGCCTGGGCTGAACAGTCCAGGATGCGCGAGAAAGAGGTAACGAAAGGAGTATTCGTGGAAGAAAGTGCTCGCTGGATTGCTCAGGAAGAGGCGAGCGTTCTGCGCAGCGTAGCCAGTGAAGTAGCAACCCACCTGATGGGGCAGAGATGGCGCTCCCCCGCTCGTGACCGCGCGCAAGCCCGTGGTGAGGAGCTTGAATTCTCTGTGCTTGCCTGCGCCCGTGATTTAGAAATATGGGCCCAGCACGCGGATAGTGCCTCGGTGGGCTTGCCGGGGATATGAGTCAGGATTTATGGATTTATGGACCCGGTTCCCTGTGGGTCTGTGAAGATGACGTCTTAGCGTTGGCAGAGGCAGCCAGACGCTGGAGTCTCACCCTGGAGCACTCCGCTGCGCGCCTGGCCAGCATCGACACCACACGCTCCGTGGCCGAGTTGCACCAGGCCTGGGCTTCGGTGAGGGCCGAAGACCTTAATCCACTACGGGCGCGAATCCACACGCTCGCCGAAGATGCCCAGTGGCTACACACTGCGTTGATGGCCTACGCAGCGCAGGTGGCCAGCACCGAGCGCGCCCGCGTCGCCACTTTTGACATTCCGCGAGAGAGTGTGCTCGCGCTGATGGTGGTTTCGGCAACGCGGTATTTTCCTCACACCTCGCCCTCGTCATGGGGTGTGCAAGAAGCGGCCTTATCGGCACTCCACGGCGATGTGCCGCCTGGCGAGATTCAAATCACCCGAGTTAGTGCGAGTTCTCCTGCGCCAGTGTCGCGCGCGGTCACGGTGGAGGATCGAATAGGGCGAATACCGCCGGGGGAACATCCGATTCGTATTGAGAAATACCGCCAGATCAATGGCACCACAGAGGTGGATGTGTATATCGCTGGAACTCAGGAATGGAGCGTAGGCACGAGCGCCAACCCCTTTGACATGGAGAGCAATATTGCGCTGATCGCGGGAGTCTCAGCCGCCTCGTTGGTGGCCGTGGAATTAGCTATGAAACACGCCGGGGTTCGCCAGGGTGATCGGGTGAGCTTTGTGGGGCATTCCCAAGGTGGTCTTATCGCTGCTCGATTGGCGGAATCGGGTCGGTACCAGACTTCGGGTTTGCTCACCGTGGGCGCGCCTCTAGGAACAGCGCCCATTCGTGGTGACTACCCCTCTCTTGCCCTGGAGCACAGGGATGACCTTGTGCCTGAGCTCGGTGGCCACCAGCAGGAGAGTCGTATCACCACCGTGCACAGCGATAGCGGTGCATTTCCGGGAGATGTGGTCGCAGCTCACGCCAAGGACTCCTATCTCGAAACCGCGAGGGCGGTAGACGACTCCCCCGCTTCACAACACTTGCCCGCGATGCCGACGTCGCCGGGCACCGCGACACCCGAGTTCTTTTCTGCTCATCGAGCAGGGGGACGCTAGCGGCGGGTTTTGACCAGTGGTCGCAGAAGCATCCCGATGATCCACCCTGCCAAGCTCAGAACAAGGGCTCCGATAATGCCCCAGTAGAAGTCTTGAACAAAGAGACCAAAACCCAGCCATTCGGACACCACGGTGACCAGGAGTAAGAGCACTGCGTTGACCACGAGGGAAATTAAGCCCAGGGTCAAAATGTAGATAGGGAAGGCAACAATGCGAATCGCGTTGCCGATAATGCCGTTGATGAGACCAAAAATAAGGGCAATCAGCAGGTAGCTCAGAATTAATTCGAGGCTTGGCCCACCCACCACTACCGGCTCGCCTTCGGCGTAGGGAACCATGCTCAGGCCTGGCACAATCCATACAGCGATAGCCAGTGCACAGGAGTTAACTACTAACCGAACTACGAAACGAAGCATGCTTTAACTATGCCCTGCCCGGGGGTCAAACGCGAATGCGTAGTGGGAGTCCCACGGCAAAGACCCGAAGTCGTTGTGGGGAACCAATGGCCCACACTCCCTGCGAGCGCTACTAGATTAGACGCATGCCTTACACGGACGCCACGCTGAGCCTGTTGGCACCGGATGGAACTCTGGTCACCAATGACCGCAACGAGATGTATCACCAGGCAATCTCGCACCTGGGTGAAGCGGACTTCCGAGAGTTCTACCGAGTCATGCGGGTGGTTCGCCGATTCGATATTGAAGCAGGCAATCTTCAGCGCCAGGGTCAGATGGCACTGTGGGTCCCCAGCATTGGCCAAGAGGGCGCTCAGGTGGGTTCGGCGTTTGCTACGCGATCGCAAGACCACATTTTCCCCGCCTACCGCGAACATGCCGTGGGATATATCCGAGGCCTAGACCTCATCAACATCATTCGGATGCTCCGCGGTGTTACCCACGGCGGCTGGAATCCCAAGGAAACCAATAACTTCCACCTCTACACCCTGGTAATTGGATCCCACACCCTGCATGCCACCGGGTACGCGATGGGGATTGGTTTTGATGGAGCCTGCTCCACGGGCGCACTCGAGGAAGACCAGGCAGTGTTGGTCTACTTTGGCGATGGCGCCACGAGCCAGGGGGACACCAATGAAGCCATGGTGTTTGCGCAGAGCTACCAGACACCGCAGGTTTTCTTCTTGCAGAACAACCACTGGGCAATTTCCGTGCCGGTGCGTGTCCAGTCACGAACCCCGCTCTTTGAGCGAGCAGCTGGCTTTGGGTTACCCAGTATTCAAATCGATGGCAATGACGTGCTGATGAGTTACGCCGCTACTCGCCTGAGCATGGATGCCGCTCGCTCTGGGCAAGGCCCGCATTTCATTGAGGCCCTGACGTATCGAATCGGCGCCCACACGACCAGTGATGACCCCACCAAGTATCGCGATGAAGATGAATTGGCGTTTTGGCAGGCACGCGATCCCATCGATCGCTTCCGCACCTATCTCACCAGCCTCGGTGTGGAGCAGGCGTTTTTCGATCAGGTCGAAGTGGAGGCTGAAGACCACGCCTCTGATATTCGGGCCCGCACCATGGCGCTTGAGTCACCACCTGCTTCTGAGATATTTGCCCATGTCTTTACCGATGACCATGCAGGAATTACGGCAGAAGCGGCGTGGCTAGAAGAGTATTTGGCCTCGTTTGAGGAGGGATCTTCGTGAGAGAGCTCCCCTTAGCAAAGGCCATCAATGAGAGTCTGCGAGCTGCGATGCTCGCCGATAGTTCCGTGATGCTCATGGGCGAGGACATTGCCCAGCTAGGCGGTGTGTTCCGGGTTACCGAGGGGCTGCAGGAACAGTTTGGCCCCAGCCGCGTAGTGGATACGCCCCTTGCGGAAGCCGGAATTGTTGGAACTGCCATTGGTTTGGCGATGCGCGGGTATAGGCCAGTGTGTGAAATTCAGTTCGATGGCTTTGTCTACCCCGCCTTTGATCAAATCGTCACCCAGTTGGCCAAACTGACGTCGCGTCACGAGGGCACTCAGGCTTTTCCCGTGGTGATTCGCATTCCCTATGGCGGCCATATTGGCGCTATTGAGCACCACCAAGAAAGCCCAGAAGCGTATTTTGCTCACACCGCCGGGTTGCGAGTGATTTCGCCCGCCACCCCCCACGACGCCTATTGGATGATTCAGGATGCCATTGCGTCTTCTGACCCGGTGATCTTCTTAGAACCCAAGAGCCGCTATTGGCACAAGGGACAAGTTGACGTTGAGGTTCCAGGCCTGGCGATGAATCAAGCAGAAGTTGCTCGTGTGGGTCGAGATGTGACCCTCATCGGCCACGGTGCCGCCGTGGCGATGATGCAGCAGGCTGCCGATATTGCCGAAGGCGAAGGAATCAGTATCGAAGTGATAAACCTTCGATCCCTCTCACCCCTGGATATGGACACGGTGATGGAGTCGGTCCGCAAAACGACCCGGGCAGTGGTGGTCCAGGAATCCCCCGGCAACGCAAGCCTTGGTAGCGAAGTGGCGGCCACTCTGGCCGAACAAGCGTTTTATGTCATGCAGGCTCCTGTGCTTCGGGTGAGCGGATTCAACGCACCGTTCCCGCCGGCCGGGCTGGAAAGCATTTACTTGCCCGATACTGATCGCATATTGGACGCCGTGGATCGAAGCATGGCTTACTGATGCTGCAGGAGAAGGAGTAATCATGGCGGATTTCACATTTCCTCTGCCCGATGTCGGTGAGGGTCTCACCGAAGCCGAAATTGTGTCCTGGCATGTCAAGCCAGGCGACCCCATCGCGGTGAATCAAGTCGTATGCGAAATCGAAACGGCTAAGTCTTTGGTCGAGCTACCATCCCCCTTTAGTGGTGTGGTGAAAGAGCTCCTGGTTGCTGAGGGCGACACGGTCCAAGTGGGGTCCCCCATCATTTCTGTTACTGGCGAAGGGGCCGATGAGCCCGCTGCACCCGATACGGGTGTCACTGAGGCGGTAAGCGACACCACGGCGAGCGTTTCTAGTGAAGGCGACTCAGGCAAGGTGGCAAACCTGGTGGGCTATGGAGCAGGAGATGATCACGCCACCTCTCGACGCCGTCGATATGCTCGGGCCACACCAGCGGAAACTCCCGCAACGGTGCCTTCGGCACCGGTAAGCGCGCCTGTTGCCCAAGCGATGCCGATTATTGCTAAACCCCCTATTCGCAAGCTTGCGAAAGACTTGGGCGTTGATTTAGCCAGCGTCTTACCCACGGGGGTTGCCGGGGAAATCCTGCGCGAAGATGTGGTTCGCCAGGCCGAACAAGCCACCGTGTTCAAAAACATCGAAACCCCTGCGTGGCCCGAAAACCGGGAAGACCGGATCCCGGTCAAGGGTGTGCGCAAAGCCATCGCCAACGCCATGGTCAAGAGCATGTTCTCAGCACCCCACGTTTCTGTCTTCGTCGATGTTGACGCCACACGAACGATGGATTTTGTGAAGAGATTGAAAGCGTCCCCTGACTTTGCCGGGATCAAGGTGTCGCCCTTGCTGGTGATGGTCAAGGCGATGATTTGGGCGGTTCAGCGAAACCCCACGGTTAATTCAACCTGGACTGACGAGGAAATCCTCGTCCACCACTATGTAAACCTTGGGGTTGCTGCCGCAACTCCCAGGGGCCTCATTGTGCCCAACGTCAAGGAAGCTCACACGTTGAGTCTTCGAGAGTTGGCCATGGCCTTGGAGAAACTCACCGTCACCGCGCGCGATGGCAAAACGACGCCGGAGGAAATGTCGGGTGGCACCATCACGATTACCAACCTGGGTTCGTTTGGGGTGGACACCGGCACACCGATTTTGAATCCTGGCGAAGTCACGATCGTGGCGCTGGGCACAATTAAGCCCAAACCCTGGATTGTCGAGGGCGAAGTGCGCTCCCGGATGGTGACCACGGTGGCAGCGAGCTTTGATCACCGAGTGGTGGATGGCGATGTGGCGTCCCGCTTTGTCGCTGATGTGGCCAGTGTTATGGAGGAACCCGCTCTCCTGCTCGATTGATTTTGACAATCATTATCAATAAGGGTTATGCTCTGTGGCATGAATCTCACGAGAAATGAACGCAAGAGAAATGAACGTGTGTGGGGGGCTATGGTCTCACTCGCCGCAATGCTCACGGTTGCTGGATGCAGCGCGGCGGGCGGGGAAACAGTTGAGGCAGGCTCTGTACTGACCGACTCTGCAGAGGATGACTTTGCACCGAGCGTGGTGGTGACCACAACCATTCTGGGCAGCGTGGTTGGTGATATTGCGACCTGTGCGGTGGGCGATGACTCCAGTGTCACCGTGTTAATGCCCCTGGGAGCAGATCCACATGATTTTCAAGCATCGTCAACGCAAGTAGCCCAGATGGCTAAGGCTGATCTGATTGTGGCCAACGGCCTGGGTCTTGAAGAGGGCATAATGGATGCCCTCGAGAACATCGAAGCCGATGGTGGACCGGTGATGGAGATCGCCTCGCTTCTCGACCCGCTTCCTCTGGGGAACTTAGACGGGCATGTGGAAGATGATCATGACGACCACGCCGAGGACGACCACGAACTAGAAGATCCTGCCGCAGAGGAAGAGGCGCATGACCACGGCGACTTTGATCCACACTTCTGGTTCGACATGGAACGTATGGCACAGGCGGCAGAACTTATTGGCGCCGAACTTGCCCTGACCGGTGGCGAGGCATACGAAACCTGCGGTGCGAGCGTTGCCGCCGACATTCGCGCCACGGAACTAGATGTCATCACCACCCTTGAGGAGATTCCTGAACGCGACCGTATTTTGGTCACCGACCATGATGCTCTTGGTTACTTTGCCGATCGCTATGACTTCCGCATTGTGGGTGTTGTGATCCCCGGCGGTTCCACGTTGGGTGAAACAAACTCGCAGGAACTCGCTGCTCTGGTTGCCACGATGACAACAGAGAATGTCGCCGCGATCTTTGGCGACACCGCAACCAATAGTGAACTCTTGGATGTCCTTGCCAGTGAGTTAGATAGCGACGTGAGTGTCATCCAGCTTTATGTGGGAAGCCTCGGTGGGCCTGACTCAGGTGCCGAAACGTATCAAGAGATGATGCTGATCAACGCAGCTCTCATCGTGCAGGGGCTGAGCTAACAAACCTGGAAGACTATTTGTATGGAGTGGTGGAGTGCCCCGTTTGAGCTCGCTTTTCAACAGCGAGCTCTCTTAGGCGGCATTCTTGCCGCCTTGATGGCTTCCACGGTCGGAACCTGGCTGGTGTTGCGGGGTATGAGCTTCTTTGGCGATGCTTTCGTCCACGGTGTGATTCCCGGCGTTGCTGCTGCCGTAGTGCTCGATATCAACCCTCTGCTGGGAGCCGCTGTGGCTGCAGCCGTTATGGTTGCCGCGATTGAGCTCGTTCAACGCAAGACAATTTTGGGTGAAGACACCTCTATTGGCCTGTTGTTTGTGGGAATGTTGGCCCTGGGTGTGGTGATCATTTCCCAACTCGATTCTTATGCCGGAAGTTTGACCAGCATTCTCTTTGGTGATGCTCTAGGCGTCACTAATGCCGATATCGTCTCGCAACTCATTGTTCTTGCCGCCGTGCTCGTTATTTCCCTGGTGTTGTATCGACCTTTAGTGGCACTGAGCTTGAACCGAGATAAAGCTGAGTTACTGGGTATGCGACCAGGGTTGGCTCACGCAGCCTTACTCGTTCTGATTGCGCTTGCCGTGATTGGCAGCTACCAATCGGTGGGAACGTTGTTGGTCTTTGGCTTACTGGTGGGCCCCCCTGCCACTGCAAGTCTTCTTTCCCGCACTATTTCGCGCATGATGCTCATTGCTGCAGGTGTGGGTGTTTTCTCTGTGTGGATTGGCTTGACGCTGAGTTACTACCTGGGAACCGCAGCCTCGGCAACGATGGCCCTGGTTCCGATCGTCTTGTTTTTCCTAGTGCTCACCACTCAACAGGTGATCTCAGGCCTGAGAGCCAAGGTGGTCTCATGACCACTGTGGTGAAGGGCTCGGCTGTGGTGGTGATGCGCGATGGGGTCACCGTGCTCCAGGCATCTGATTTCACGATTCCTACCGCAAAAATCACCGCCATTATTGGCCCGAATGGCAGCGGCAAATCGACGCTGCTCCATGCCATGACGGGACTATTAGATATTGACGCTGGCACGCTTTCGGTATTGGGAAAGACACCTCAGGCCGCGCGCACCAAGGTGGCTTATGTGTTGCAACACATGAACGTCCACCCCGGTATCCCCATGACGGTGCGCGAAGTAGTGATGATGGGCCGCTACCCAGGCCTAGGGTTACTGCGCCGCCCTAGCGCGCACGATCGCGCCAGTGTCAACGAAGCCATGGCATTACTCTCCATTGATAATCTCGCGCAGCGGCAGGTATTTAAACTCTCTGGCGGTCAGCGCCAGCGGGTGTTCGTGGCCCAAGCATTGGCCCAGGAACACAGCGTGTTACTGATGGATGAACCGCTGACGGGGCTCGATATCCACTCAGCGCAAACTATCGACGACATCATCCACGATGAACCCGCTAAAGGCTGCTCAGTAGTGTTCACCACCCACGACCTGGAGGAAGCCAGGGCTGCCGATCATGTCATTTTGGTCAGCGGGCGTGTGATTGCCGACGGCCCCCCGGAAACTGTTCTCACCCCGGAGAATCTTGCCACCGCCTATGGTTTGGGTCGTTTACACCCCGAGAACATGGACCCATCAGGTCCGCTCGATGATGCGTATGAAACCGACCACCACCATGACCTCGAGGGATAGAGCAGTGAAACGTAATACGAAACAGCGCGAAGAAGTATGGGAAGCACTAGAGGCTGCTCCAGGGTTCGTGAGTGCACAGAACCTTCATCAAACCTTGCGCGAGGCAGGCTCCAGCATTGGACTAGCTACCGTTTATCGCAGCCTTAACGCACTTTCTGAGGAGGGGAATGCAGACTCCCTCTCCCTGGAGGGCGAGAATCTGTATCGGGCATGTTCCCCGGGCCACCATCACCATGTGATTTGCCGGGAATGTGGCACCACGAAAGAGATTGAGGCTAGTGCGGTGGAATCGTGGGCTGCGTCCGTGGCAGCCGAGCACGGATATGCGCAGCCCCAGCACATTGTGGACATTTTTGGCCTGTGCCCTGAGTGCCAATCAGGGGTTGCTCCCACGGGCTCGAACGCGTAAGGTTAGTCCTTGGTTAAGCGGAATTCCGCTTTTCTCTGTACGCACGGTGGCGTCTCTTCGTATCGAAGAACACCATTGTTCGCGTGCCGACAAGTGACCTTGGGTAGGGCAATAGCCCTACGGTAGCCATAACAGGAGGAAACATGGCAGCAGTCTGCCAAGTGACCGGAGCCACACCTGGTTTCGGACATGCAATTTCGCACTCGCACCGCCGCACGAAGCGCCGGTTCGATCCCAATATCCAGAAGAAGACCTATTACGTGCCTTCCTTGAAGCGCAACGTAACCCTGACCCTGTCGGCCAAGGGCATCAAGACTATTGATGCTCGTGGCATTGAGTCTGTCGTGAGTGAGCTTCTTGCTCGTGGGGAGAAAATCTAATGGCAAAAGCACAGGACGTGAGGCCCATCATCAAGATGCGCTCCACCGCTGGCACGGGATACACCTACGTAACCCGCAAGAACCGTCGTAACGACCCAGACCGTTTGGTACTGAAGAAGTATGACCCCGTAGTGCGCAAGCACGTTGAATTCCGCGAGGAGCGCTAAAGCATGGCAAAGAAAAGCAAGATTGCGCGCAATGAACAGCGCAAAGTAATCGTCGCACGGTACGCCGAGAAGCGATTGGAACTGAAGAAGGCCTTGGTTGACCCCAATGGCACTGATGAATCGCGTGAAGCAGCGCGCGTGGGGCTCCAGAAGCTTCCTCGTAATGCTTCGCCTGTGCGCGTGCGTGGCCGCGACTCTATCGATGGCCGCCCTCGTGGTTTCCTGAGCAAATACGGTGTTTCTCGTGTCCGTTTCCGCGAAATGGCACACCGGGGCGAATTACCGGGCATTACCAAGTCCAGCTGGTAGTTTTTTGGTGGCTCGGAAGCGATTTTGGGCCGAGCCGGAATACCTATCCAAGTCCTAGGAGGACACAAATATGAATCGCTCAGAACTTGTTGCCGCAGTAGCGGAACACACTGGCCACAGCCAGGCAGCAGTAAACGGCGTTGTTGACGCTATTTTCACCGTGGTGTCCAAAGAAGTTGCCGCTGGCAACAAGGTCACCATTCCAGGTTGGGTCTCCTTCGACCGCACTCACCGTGCAGCTCGTCAGGGCCGTAACCCCCAGACCGGTGCAACGATTCAGATCGCTGCATCCAAGAGCGTCAAGGTTTCTGCTGGTAGCAAGCTGAAGGCTGCTGTCAAGTAGTAACAGACACACTCGAGATGAGGGATGGCCACTGATGGCCATCCCTCATTCGTTTAACGGCGTCTGGCTGTGACCCAGGGTCTCTCGCCTAGGCTTTCGGTGTGAACACCCGCTTGCTCCCCGCACTGACGAGCGTTTTCTTTCTGTTGCTCATCGGGCTCAGTGCTGCGTTACTGGTGGGCCTGGCCACCGGTGGTGGCGCCCAACCCCTGTTGTTAGCTGATCCCGGCGCGATAGCGCGCTATGGGCTTCCTAGTGCCACGGCCCTGGTTCATCTGGGTGCCGCGTTGTCTATCGGGAGCCTGATGATGGCGGCACTGGTCATCAGCTCAAAAGATGCGGCCTTTAACTCGTCGTTGGTCGTGGCGGCTATTGGGGCAGGTTTGACTACTGTGGCGTCTGTGTTTTCTGCCTTCTTCACGTTTGCGATTATTTATGTCGAACCGGTGAGCTTCGATCAACGCTTTGGCGAGGTGCTTTGGCTGTATCTCGGGGGCACGGAAGTGGGCCGAGCCTGGTTAGTCACTATCGCGCTTTCTGCCCTGGTGACGGTGTTGGTGGTGATGGTCCGCAGTTTCGTCGGCGTCTTTGTCGCGGGATTGCTCGCGGTGGCCTCCTTGTGGCCGCTGGCTGAGCAGGGACATGCTGCGGGCACGGCCAATCACGAAGCAGCGGTCAGCGCTTCTTTCACCCACAGCGTGTTTGCTGCGATGTGGATTGGTGGGCTTGCCATGGTGGCCGTTATCGCCTGGAGTCACAAACCCCCGGCACAGAAGTTTCACACCGTGCTGTCTCGCTATTCGACCATTGCGTTAGTCAGTTTTCTTGTCGTAGCCGCCTCGGGCGTCACTAATGCGTGGTTGCGGGTCGGAGAGGCCTCGGCGATGTTCTCGGCCTACGGTGCCTTGGTAGCGGCCAAGGTGGTGGCGCTTGTGCTCTTGGGGGGAGCGGGTGCTCTGTATCGCACCCGCCTTTTGGCTTCCTTAGCCTCGGGTGTTCGCGGCAGCACCGCTGTCACCATGAGGGTGGTGGCTGCTGAGTTAGCGTTGATGGGAGTGGCGTCAGGTTTGGCGAGTGCTCTGGCCAGGACGGCAACGCCTGTTCCTGAGATTCCTGCCACTGAACTCGCTGTGGCAACACCGTCTGAAATTTTGACCGGGGAGCTGCTACCACCGGAATTTGAATGGTCGATGGTGATTACCACCTGGCAGTTAGACCTGTTGTGGGCGCTGATCGTGATTTTTGCCATCGTGTATTACGTATGGGGACACCTTCGTCTGGCCAAGCGGGGGGATGCCTGGCCAGTGGGGCGCACTATTGCCTGGGTCAGTGGAATGGTGGTGCTGGGAATCACTACCAACGCAGGCCTTGGCGTGTATGGGACCTACCTTTTTAGTGTTCATATGGTGGCCCACATGATTTTGAGCATGGCGATCCCGCTCCTGTTGGTCTTAGGCGCCCCCGTTACCCTGGCGTCGCGGGCTATCGCTGGCAGAAAAGACGGGTCACGTGGGCCTAGAGAATGGATACTTGCCGCCGTTCACTCTCGCTACCTCGGGTTTTTGGGGCATCCCTTGGTGGCGGCAGTTATTTTTGGTTTGTCTCTCATCGTGTTTTATTACTCGCCACTGTTTTCCTGGGCCCTGGAGGATCACCTGGGTCACCAATGGATGATTGTCCATTTCCTGGCTTCGGGGTATCTTTTCGCACAGTCCCTGGTGGGTATAGACCCTACGCCGCACAACCCCCCGTATCCCCTGCGCCTGATTATTGTGCTTGCCACCATGGGGTTCCATGCCTTCTTTGGTCTTAGCTTGATCTATGGAACTGGGTTGTTGGTTCCCGAATGGTACGGAGCAATGGGCCGCGAGTGGGGACCAAATCCGCTGTTGGACCAGCAAAACGGAGGAGAAATTGCGTGGGGTTTGGGAGAGTTCCCCACGTTGGCTCTCGCCATACTGGTGGCCTGGAGTTGGTCACGCAGTGATGAGAGAGCTAATAAACGCCGGGACCGACGAGTTGATGCGGTGGGCGATACCGAGCTGGATGCCTATAACGAGATGTTGCGTGCACGAGCTGGTGTGCCAGATCGCCCTAGAAAAGGTTAAGCACCGGCTCGTCCACGGTGGTCCCCCGCACAATCCCGTAGACATCGAAATCCAGGGTTTCCACACTGGTGGACAGGGTTCCATCAAACAGGGACTGAACCTCAATCGTCACTTCGGCGACCCCACCTTGTGCACTCATTGACCACGCCGCGCGATCTGCACCCAGGGTGAGCTCTACGACGGGATAGTCGAGAATTTGCCATTGGGGTGTGCCGATAACGCGGTCATCAATGCTCACACCAAAAGGACAACCCACGGGTTGCAAGACGGCCTGGGCCACGCAGTCATTGAGGAAGCTCTCCACCGCATCCACGGTGGTGTCAATCAGCGCAAGGCTGGGCCTGATCTGAAGCCGAAGCGAGGTGGTATCGCCTATGTCGCTGAGCACACTGCGCTGAGGCGTTGCCTCCACCCAGGGGGTTACCCAGCTTGATTCATAGACACCGGGGACCAACACTTTTTCTGTGGGAGGCACCCCCATGGCCAACGTGTTGAGTTCGACCTCATTGACACTCACTCGGTGATCCCCGATTACGGCAAAGCGCAGTGACGACAACGGCGTTTTAGTGAAGTGCCAGGTATCAAAAAACCACAAGACCGGTTCGTCTTCTTCGACGATGAACACCGTGGTGTGGCTGGCGTTATCGAGTTGGTAGCTGGCTTCGACTACGAGCTCATCGGAGGAAAGAGAGCGCGTCCCCAGAATCGTCGGTTCAGATAGCTTCGCGGTGTCCACTGGGAGCACCCGGGGGGCTTTGGCCAAACCAGCTTTGGTGGCAGCAATGGCGTAATCACCGGACTCCATAGCGCGCAGATAGGACAACACATGACCGCCTGCGGAAAAGACGGTGAGGTTGAGAACCAGGACAGTCACGAGCCACGCAGCGACCACTCCGAGGGCAAGAAGCCCAAACCTCCGAACAATCGGCCACATAGATGCCATCCTAGGTTGGTTGCCTGTGTTGGACAGGGTCATTATCGTGCGGGGAAAGGAAGCCGGCTATGGGTGATGTTGCGCTGAGTTCCCAGCAATCAGAGGTGTTGGAGCGCATCGAGAACTCGTCAGACCACGTTTTTATTACCGGTAGGGCTGGCACGGGAAAAACCACTCTTCTGCAGGCTTTTGTCGAAAACACCGCCAAGGTTGTTGCCGTGTCTGCCCCCACGGGCGTGGCGGCTCTCGCCGTCGGCGGCCAAACCATTCACTCTCTCTTGCGCCTGCCGCTGGGGATTATTGGCTCGAGGGAACTCGGTTTTATCCCTAAAGAATCCCTCGCGGTGTTAGCCAACCTTGATGCGTTGGTTATTGATGAGGTCTCGATGGTTTCCGCTGATGTCTTGGATGCTCTGGATCGTCGTTTGCGCCAAGCCAAGCGAAAGAGAAACACCGCGTTTGGTGGAATCCAGCTCATCATGTTCGGAGATCCCTATCAGTTAGCTCCTGTCGTCTCGGGCCAAGCCGAAAAGGCTTACTACCAGGACCACTATCGATCGCCCTGGTTTTTCGACGCGAAAGTCTGGCGTGAGACCGAGATGAGCGTTCAGGAGCTCGACACCATCCATCGCCAGGCAGATTCAGAATTTCGTGCGGTACTTAACGCGCTTCGTGAAGGGCGCATGGAAGCCGAGATGGGCCGGATGCTCAATGAACACGGCCTGCGTCAACCAGAAGATCCTGAGCTCATCACGCTAGCCACCACCAACCAGGCTGTGACCCGGATTAATTCAGCCGCCCTCGAGGGACTTCCGGGTAAAGCCAAAATTGCGCATGCTGATATCGAAGGCGACTTTGGTTCCACGGCGGCCTACCCAGCAGATGATGAACTCGTGCTTAAACCAGGGGCCAAAGTCATGTTCCTACGCAATGACACCCAGGGAACCGATGGGCCGCGCTTTGTTAATGGCACCCTCGGTACCGTCGTCAAAATCACCGACAGCGTGATTGTTGATGTGGAGGGCGAAAGTATTCTGGTGGAGCCCGTGACGTGGGAAAAGGTGAAGTATGACTATTCGCCGACGACCAAGGTCCTGAGCCAGGACGTGGTGGCAGAATTTACCCAATTTCCCCTGCGTTTAGCCTGGGCGGTCACGATTCATAAGGCCCAGGGTAAAACTCTCGATGCGGCCGTCATTGACTTGGGCTCCCGGGCCTTTGCTCCGGGCCAAACCTATGTGGCCTTTAGTCGGCTCACCAGCCTGGAGGGGCTCTATCTCAAGCGACCGCTTACCCCTGCCGACATCATCGTGGACGAACATGTGGTGCGGTTTATGAACGAAGATCGAGTAAGCAATCGACTGATCTAACGCTGTGGTTTCCCGGGCTCCCATAGCCGAATCGACAGGTGCTCAGCGAGGGTTCACCATGCGAACGAAAAGCCTGGAGTGCTCAGCAAGATAGTGTCGTTGGCTAAGTCCAGGATTACCAGTTCAGTTGTGTTCCGAATCACGTCATCACTGAGGGCCGGATAACCTAACGGCGTCGCAACCGGATTGATTTCGACAGCCAGATATTGGCCATTGGGAGAGAGCTGCAGATCCCCGATGCTCTCCGGTGTACTGAGACTTCCGAGTAAATGGCGATGGCGGCCTTCCGCGTCCCCCTCTGTCACCAGGGAAAAATCAGGTTCGCCAACAAAGCCTGGGAGAAGCACTCTTTGATAACTGAGTCCCTGCGGAGAGAGTGTGGTCAACTGGTGGAAAACTGAAGAACCATCCAGCTGCCCTGCCGGAATTCGAGTTTCTACTCCGGTCGACAGATTCAGAGCGATAGTTCCCAAAGAATCCACGAAAATGACGCTGGTCCCAGAGGAATCGAATCCCCACAGTTCTGCTGCTGACCCGAGGGGGATGACTGTTTGGGTGAGTGCTTCAAAGACAACCAAAGTTGAATCTCGAAGCCAGGCAACAATGTTTCCGCTCTCCGAGGAGACGGCTACCTTCCTGACCCCCAAAGAATTGCCGCCTGGGCCCAAAACAACTTCGGGTTCCCGAGAGCCGAGGGTGTCTACCAGAGCCAAAATACCTTTTTCCTGTCTGCCCTCTGCTTTCCTGTCCACCTCAATAATCAAAGACGTGCCCCGCGAAGCACGAGCGAGGCTGGTAACGATGATCTCAGGACCCAGGGCCATTCGATCTACCGCGCCTGAATTCGGCTCCACCAACTCGAGTATGCTCTCGCCCGCCCAGATTCGGTGAACGCCAAAGACAGCCCCAACGGCGGCGAAACTAGTTATTCCAGGAGCCCGATAAATTACCTCCGGTTGTGAACCATCGAGAACTACTCGTACCAGTTCTGTCTCCGCACCTGCGGCTCTGAGATACAGCAATTCTTCAAAAGGAGTGCGGAAGCTGGCGGACCAGTTTCCGCTGGCGCCAAGGCTGGCCGGTTCAACCCCATTTACTTCGACCTCATAGTTCGTGCCCGCCAGCAGCGGCTCATCAAGGATTAGGCGAAGGACCAGATCTTTCTGTGTCACCGAAAAAGAAACTTCAGGGGTAATGCGAATAGAGGCTAGCGGACTGGTTGCCAGGGCTCGATCGCTGCGAAGCGTGATTTCTCCAGCAGTGCGGATGGAACTTTGTTCGTCAAGCGACATCGATCTTAATTTAGGTCCCTCGGTTAGAGTCAAGAGGCCAGCAATGAAAGCCACTGCACCCAGGAGGGCAATAGTGGACCAGAGGCCCCTCCGAAAGGGCCTGGCCCCTGCAGCTGTTCCGTGGTCAGAAAAGGTAGGGATCACGAGGGACCTCCTCTGGACTTATCTCCACCGGAATTAACACCAGGGGAAGCGTTTCTATGCCTTCGGGTGGCGGCGCAAAGCCCCCCTCGATCCGAAGCCATGAATTAACCGAAATAGATTCTTGCCATTGTGGGTGGTAGACAGGGATGCTCACGGGTTGAGCGTCTACTGCGCAACACGTGATCAAGAACCGAGTGAGATTGAAAACATCATCAGATGTGTCACTGGGCGTGACCATACCGATAGTGTCCACCCGCTTTCCGTGATAGTAAGCGGGTTTCTGGTTCTGCATTAACAGCATGGCCCAGTCTCTAACCGTCAGGGTTGCAAATAACTCGAGGCTTACCTGGTCATCAAACGTTTCAACTGGGCTCACCACCGCGAGATCATTGGACGAACGATTCTCGGCAGTCGCGCTACTGAGGGTTGCCGGGGGAAGGATGATTAGGACCAGCAGTAGTGCGGCGGTGATTGAGGCAGAAGCACCGTCAGCTAAGCGCTTGCGGCGCTTACGCACTGGGCCATCATGGTTGTGATGGCGTGGTTCCCTCGTTACGGCAGCGATGACAACCAAAACCACAGCAAGACAGGCCATAGCCAGGGTAAAAAGATTGTAACGAGGGTGAATGTAGAGGCTAAGTTTGCCCTCGACGCCAAGCCACAAAGTCACCACGGCCAAGATGCTTAACGCGAGGACCCCCCGCGAAGCTATTACTTTAGCCCACATAGTTCATTACCATCCCCAAGGACAAGGAAGCTAGACCGACGACCCCTGCAATCACACCGACGGTTCGCCCAGCATAGGTCGTGCGTAGTAGAGACAACATCTTGATGTCGACCAAGGGGCCAAAAACTAAGAACGCAACTAAAGAACCGGGCAAGAACGTTTGCGCGAAGGGCAGGATGAAAAAGGCGTCAACGTTCGCGCACACTGAAATAACAAAGGCCAGAAACAACATGGCCAAGACACTTATGATGGGGTCCGTACCGAGTGTTATTAGCGCCTCTCTAGAAACTCCGACCTGAATGAATCCGGCAACTAGGGAACCCACTATTAGCGCTGGCATCAAGGTCGCGGACTCGGTGTAGAACATGTGGCCCACCTGCACCAGTTTGGTCTGATCTTTAGGGTCGCCTGGTGGGCGACATTCTCGGGCGAATTTTCGTGTCAAGAGCAACTCCGGCTGAGGGTGCAAGGAGAGTAGCCAGCCCACTAAATTTGCAATCGCATAGCCCGCTAACAGCCTCGCCACCAAAATTCCGTCGTCGAAACCGAAAGCTTGGTGGGTGGTGATGATGGTGACAGGGTTGACAATTGGAGCCGCGAGCAGGAAGGCGACTGAGTCGCCCACGCTGTAACCGCGACCCATCAAGCCACGGGCGAGTGGCACATTCCCGCACTCACATACGGGTAAAAACATTCCAAAAAGAGAGATAACCGCCCGCCGCCTAAAAGGGTTCCTGGGTAACCAGCGAACTAACCATGAATCTGGAACAAATACTTGAACCACTATTGATAGGCCGATTCCCAAGATAACGAAGGGCAATGATTCCACCAACAAGCTAATGCTAAGTGTCAGCGCATCTTGCACCGGACTTTGCAGTGGCTCGAGGGTTTGGTCAGTCCATACTCGTGCAATCAACACCCCTGCCAGACCCACCAGGACTAGCACGGGGCGCCACAGTTTCATATGTAGAGGTTACCCGGGGGTAGACGGCCACGAGGGGGTGTTTCAGCTCTACGAATACTTCTTCTTGGGTCAGCTTGCGACCATACGATGGAGCGAGTGACGGGAATCGAACCCGCGCCATCAGCTTGGGAAGCTGAAGTTCTACCATTGAACTACACTCGCGAGACCCCGCTGGCAGGGTGCTTCATGGTTGATTGCCCAGTCTACTAGTCTGGTGATGTGCTGCTTTCAGATGGCGATATCCGCAAAGAGCTTGAGTCTGGTCGTGTTGGACTGGAACCGTTGGATTTATCGATGGTGCAGCCCTCCAGCGTCGACGTTCGTTTAGACCGGTTTTTCCGCCTGTTTGATAACCACAAGTATCAACACATCGACCCGTCGCTGGACCAGCCAGATCTCACCAGGCTGGTGGAGGTTGAAGCACACGAGCCTTTTGTTTTGCACCCAGGCGAGTTCGTTTTAGGCGCCACCTATGAAGTGGTGACCCTGCCCGATGACGTTGCTGCTCGCCTCGAAGGCAAGAGCTCGTTGGGTCGTCTTGGTCTGCTCACGCATTCGACCGCAGGGTTTATCGACCCTGGCTTTTCAGGCCACGTCACCCTGGAGCTTTCCAACGTGGCCACCCTGCCCATTACGTTGTGGCCAGGGATGAAGATTGGCCAATTGTGTTTCTTCCGGCTCTCTTCACCGGCAGAGCACCCGTATGGATCGCAGAAGTACGGCAGCAGATATCAGGGCCAACGAGGGCCGACTGCGTCGCGTTCGTTCCAGAATTTTCACAAAACGGACGTTTCTCAGCCGTAGTCGCCTACCCACTGGTCCATTTGGTCGACTAACCAGGGGCTAAAGATAAACGGTGTAGTCCCCACTGATTGCGCTAAGTCCTGGGGATCGACCCATTCCCACTCGCATACTTCCTCGGCAACGGGCTGGGGATCAGTGCGCGTGTGGGCGACAAACACCGGACATACTTCGTTTTCCACAATGCCTGAGGCATCGACAGCTCGGTAGCGAAAATCGGGAAGCGCTTGCGTGATATCCGATAGCTCCAAACCCAATTCTTCCCGGGCGCGACGGCGGATCGCCGCTTCCATCGATTCACCCGGACCTGGATGTCCGCAGGCAGAGTTGGTCCAGACTCCGGGCCACGTCTTTTTCCCCAAAGCGCGACGGGTAATCAGCACCTTGCCTTCGGGGTTGAAAATGTGACACGAAAAGGCCAAATGAAGGGGAGTGTCGGTGGTGTGGACGGTTGCTTTGTCGGCGGTGCCTATTTCATCACCTTGGTCATCTAGCAAGATGACAAGCTCGGAGGTTTTCATCGTGTTCTCGCGCTACTCTGCAAGGGTGAAATTGTGGACGAACCACCAACAGGCGGTCGTCGATAGCCTAGCCAACCAGGCGGGGAAAACTCTCGGGAAAGGGCATCGTGGCACTCGAGCTTGATACCCGAATAGATCTCTACACCAGTGTTGCGGAGGAGACCTCTGCCGCTGTCATCCAGCGCTATTCCACCTCCTTTGGGCTTGCTTCGAGATTGCTCGATTCCCCCATGCGCACCCACATCGCCAATTTCTATGCCCTGGTTCGCTTAGCTGATGAGGTAGTCGACGGCGTAGCCACGGAAGCGGGAGTTTCGCTCACAGAAGCCGGTCGCCTTCTGGATGCGTTGGAAGCTGAGACCAAGCGAGCGATGAAGACCGGATACAGCACGAATTTGATTGTTCATGCTTTCGCCCATTCCGCCCGAGCCGTCGGCGTGGGCGAAGACTTAGTCACCCCGTTTTTTCATTCCATGCGGATGGATCTCACCGAAACCACCCACACCCCCGAGTCTTTTGCTGATTATGTTTATGGATCTGCCGAGGTGGTGGGCTTGATGTGTCTGCAGGCTTTTCTCGAGGGCACAGAAGTATCGCGTGAGGATAAAGCCACCATGGTGGCGGGAGCCAGAGCACTGGGAGCCGCTTTTCAGAAGGTCAATTTTTTGCGCGACCTCGGCGCTGATGTCCAGGCGTTGGGCAGGAGCTATTTTCCCGGGGTGAGCGTTGCCTCCCTTGATGAACAGACGAAACACCGCTTGCTCGATGACATCGATGCTGATCTAGCTCAATCGGCCGCGGCACTTCCGTTGCTTCCGCCGGGTCCGAGAAGAGCTGTATCTCTTGCGCATGCGTTGTTTGCGGCGTTAGGTGAGCGCATTCGCTCCACCCCGGCACAGGTTTTACAAACCCAGCGCATCAGTGTTTCGGGTTTCTCCAAGGCTCTGCTGGCCCTGCGAGTTCTTGTTGGTTATGTCCCCCGCGCTCCGCGAAGCGCTCGAAAGGAAATCCATGTCTAAGTCTGTTGTGGTCATTGGTGGCGGAATTGGCGGGATGGCCACGGCCGGCTTGTTAGCCAAGGATGGATACCAGGTGACCCTGGTGGAAGCGCATGCCCGACTTGGTGGTCGTGCGGGGCTGTGGGAAAAGGATGGATTCCGCTTCGATACCGGCCCTTCGTGGTATTTGATGCCCGAGGTTTTTGATCACTGGTATCGCTTGATGGGCACCACCGCCGAAGAACACCTGACGCTGACAAAGCTGGACCCTGGTTACCGGGTGTATTTCGAGCCTGAGGGGAATGCGTCGTCAGAATTCGTGGATGTCCGAGCGAACCGAGAAGACAACTTGGCTTTGCTAGAAGAAATGGAACCAGGTTCGAGAGCTTCTATGGAGAAGTATCTCGATTCGGCCGAGGAAACCTACACCATCGCCAAGGACTACTTTCTCTACACGTCATTCCAAGACTTACGGCCCTTGTTGGTGCCCGCTGTTCTCAAACGCATGGGAACCCTCGTTCGTTTATTGACCACGCCCATCATGACGTTTGCCAAGAAATACACCCGCAGCCCCCGTATCCAGCAGCTCTTGGGATATCCGGCCGTGTTCCTTGGCTCTAGTCCTTACATTGCACCCAGCATGTTCCACCTGATGTCGCATCTAGATATGCAAGATGGTGTGTTGTATGCCGAGGGTGGATTTACTCGGGTGATGGATTCGATGCGCGAGATTATCGAAGACCATGGAGTTACGGTGCTCACTAACTCCCGCGTGAGTGCCATCACCACCCAGAAATCGGGCGGCAAAGCTAGTGCTACAGGCATTACCTTCCTTGATGCCCATGGCGATAGTCACAACCTGGTCGCCGACATTGTCGTGTCCACGGCAGACCTGCACCACAGTGAGACCACCCTGTTGCCGCGAGAGCTACAGACGTATCCACAAAGCTGGTGGGATAAGAAGATTGCTGGGCCCAGCGCGGTGTTGATGTATTTGGGTATTAAGGGTGAAGTTCCCGAGTTGTTGCACCACAGCTTGTTCTTCACTAAAGACTGGGATGATAATTTCACCCGGATTTTTTCTACCCCTCCCACTGTGCCGAACCCTGCGTCTATTTATGTCTGCAAACCCAGCGCGACTGACTCCTCGGTAGCGCCTAAGGGCCACACCAATATTTTTGTGTTGATGCCGATGCCTGCAGATATTTCCTTAGGCCACGGAGGCGTCGATGGTTCTGGCGATGCCATGGTCGAGGAAATCGCTAATCGCGGTATCGAACAAATTGCGAAGTGGAGCGGGTCCTCTGACTTCGCTGATCGCATTGTGCTGCGTCGAACTGTAGGACCTGCTGACTTTGCCCAGGACTTGGGTGCGTGGAAGGGAACAGCACTTGGCCCGGCCCACACCCTGACTCAAAGCGCTCTCTTCCGGGCCGGTAACTACTCGAAGAAGGTTGAGGGGCTTTACTATGCCGGTTCCTCCACGATTCCCGGCATTGGATTGCCGATGTGTTTGATTAGTGCTGAAGTGTTACTCAAGAGACTGCGGGGAGATGTGTCCACCGGGCCCCTTCCTGAGCCTTTGATGCCGGTGAACTAGGGATTCCTTGTGTCTGTTGTGTATCTGGCGGCTCTCCTACTGTCTCTGACGGGATTAGGCCTGCTGGATTACCGACACCGCCTTGCTGTGGGTAATGGCGCAGCAGTCAAGACGTTGGTGATTGTGGGCGCCTCGGTGGCCTTTTTCCTTATCTGGGATGTATTCGGCATAGCCTCCGGTGTGTTTTTTCGCGGTGGGGGCCCGTGGATGACCGGAATTCTGCTCGCTCCGGAGCTTCCTCTCGAAGAAGTCTTCTTCCTTGCGGTGTTGAGCTATTCGACACTCCTGTCCTACCTCCTGGCCGCTAAGTTCCTCGCGAAGCGGAGGGCAGCATGACGTACCTGCTTCTCAATATTCCCTTTGTGGTTATCGCCTTGGCCGTGCTGGCTCTCGCGGTGATGCGAGGGAGGGCTCCGCAAGTGCGCCCCTGGCTTTTCGCAGCAGCCGCCATGCTTGCCCTGACGGCCATATTTGATAACGCCATCATTGGTTCTGGGCTTGTGGCGTATGACGATGAATTGATTAGTGGAATCCGCCTGGGAGTTGCGCCGGTGGAAGATTTTGCCTACACGGTGGCGGCGTTGCTGATAATCCCAGCACTGTGGCATTTGTGGGGCACTCGCGGCGAGGCTTCGCCATGAGAACTCTAGGCACACTGGTCTTGAGCTCACGTCCCTTGAGTTGGATTAATACGGCTTTTCCTTTTGGCCTTGCGTATTACGTCCTCACCGAACGTGTTGATCAGGTGCTGGTGGTGGGCTTTGTGTTTTTCCTCATCCCCTACAACTTGTTGATGTATGGCATCAATGACGTCTTCGATTACGAATCGGACCTTCGGAATCCACGAAAGGGTGGGGTGGAGGGTGCCCTCCTCCCACCGGCGCTGCATCGAATCACCCTGATCACCAGCGCTGTCGTCCCTCTGCCTTTCCTGGTGCTCCTGGTGATGTGGGGTTCTTTTAGTGCGAGCGCGGTGTTAGCGCTCAGTTTGTTTTGTGTCATCGCCTATTCAGCTAAGGGTGTGCGATTCAAAGAAATTCCTTTTCTGGATTCGATGACCTCTAGTGCGCACTTTGTCATGCCCGCGGTCTACGCCATAGTCTTCGTGGGCGAAGGCGTGAGCAGCCTGGAACTTCTTCTCCTGACCTCCTTCTTCTTCTGGGGGATGGCATCACACGCGTTTGGCGCAGTACAAGACGTCGTTGCTGATCGGCAGGCGGGGGTGGGGTCCATTGCCACGGTGGTCGGAGCCAAAGGCACCGTGCGTTTTGCTGCGGTGCTTTATGTTCTGGCTGGTGGGGCGCTGCTGGTGACCCCGTGGCCGCTTCCCCTAATCGCCCCCGTTGCCCTGCTCTATCTCGCCACCATTTCACCCTGGTGGAATGTCTCGGATGAGGCAGCGGAAGAGGCTAATCGTGGCTGGAAGTGGTTCCTGCTGCTTAATTTCGTCGCCGGAGCAGTGGTGGTCTTAGTGCTCTTTGAATGGTGGCAGGTTAACTCGTAGTCAGACGCGGTGGCGCCTTGACGAAGAGCAACATAATGCCGCCGGCAAGCAGAACCAGCGCAATACCGAGAAGCCCATAGATGGTTTGGTTCGCAGCAAGTGCGATTAGTACACCCCAGAGCAGAGAAGCCATCCATCCCGCAGCACGACCAGTGGTGGCGTAGAGGCCAAAGACTTCCCCTTCTCGACCCGCGGGAGTGACTCGGGCAAGAAAAGAACGCGATGCTGCTTGGGCTGGACCCGTGAAGAGGGCTAATACAAGACCTGCCGCCCAGAACATGGGGGTTCCCAAATCAACCAAGAAGAAAACTGCGAGCGTGCAGGCGACAAGCCCAAAGACCGATACCAGGATGACGTTCTTGGGTCCAAAGCGATCATCTAAGCGGCCCGCGAAAATGGTTGAAATGCCGGCAACGATGTTGAGTGCGATGCCGAAGATCACGAGGTCGGTGAAGGTGAAACCAAAGACGATGCTCGCAATGACCGCACCAAAGACGAAGACCGCGGAGAGGCCGTCGCGATAGACGGCACTAGCCAGAAGGAACCAGAACGTGGATCGATTTTCTTTCCATAACCTGACGATGCTGCGCCAGAGCTCCACGTAACTGCGGAAAAAACCCACTGTGGGCGCAGCGCTGAGCTTGGGAGGCTCGGGGACATAGAGGAACAGGGGGATGACGAAAATCAAGGTCCATATCGAAGAGGCCAGGGCAATAATTTGGAAGGTGGAGGCAACCGTGCCATCGAGTACGCCACCCAGGATCAACCCCACCACTAGGGCAAGCGCGATGATGCCCCCGAGGTATCCAAAGCCCCAACCCAAACCCGATACTTTGCCCACAGTCTTTGGGGTGGAAACAGAAATGAGCAGAGCGTTGTAATTCACGCCCGCAATTTCGCCAAAGACGCTTCCCACGGCGATGAAGGCGACTCCGATCCAGAACCACTCAACTCCGGGCTGCACAAACGCCATACCTAGTTGAGCCGCAATGAGCAAACCGGTGAAGAGGAAGAGCTGGGACTTTTGCCGACCGGTTCGGTCAGCGCGCTGGCCGAGTACCGGAGCCAGGAGGGCAATGAGCAATCCCGCGATGGTGATTCCGTATCCCAGGTTGCTCGCCAGCTGACCCAGAGCGGCCTCTTCGCCGGCAGTCCCGACGGCGGCGGGATCGACAAAGAAAGTGCTGGTCAGGTAGCTCGGCACCCACACAAACGTGATGAGGACTGTGTTGAACGGCTGGGTGGCCCAATCCCATAACGCCCACGACCACACCCGTCGTTTCGGGATAGTGGCCCCATCATTGGCGGTGAGACCGACCAACGGGAGAGCGTCAGTGTCAGTAAAGCGGCTGGGGGATTGAGGTGAACCGTCATTGGCCATAGATAAACCGTAGCTCGCATCGTGCAACTTTGGGTAAACCACGCGTTAACCGCGAAATCCGGCTCTGGTCGTGCGCCCAGGGCGAAATGTGAGCCGATACCACTCAGATTTGTCAAAATTAACTTGACAAAGGGTGACTCATATCGCAAACTTGAGTCTAACCAACTCATATTTGGTTAACACAACAACGTAAGGAGCAGGCCAGATGGCACGCGCAGTAGGAATTGACTTAGGAACCACCAACTCGGTGGTGTCCGTACTCGAAGGTGGAGAACCCACCGTAATCGCTAACGCCGAGGGTCTTCGTACGACCCCATCTGTCGTCGCGTACACCAAAGACGGCGAAGTACTTGTTGGTGAAACCGCCAAGCGTCAGGCCGTGACCAACGTGGAACGGACGATCTCGTCTGTGAAGCGCCACATGGGCACTGACTGGAAACAAGAAATTGACGACAAGAAATACACCGCGCAGGAAATCTCTGCTCGTATTTTGGGCAAGCTCAAGCGTGACGCTGAGCAGTACCTCGGGGAATCTGTCACCGATGCCGTCATTACCGTTCCCGCTTACTTCAATGACGCCGAGCGTCAAGCAACCAAAGAAGCCGGTGAGATTGCCGGACTCAATGTTTTGCGTATCATCAACGAGCCCACGGCCGCGGCCTTGGCCTATGGCTTGGACAAGGGTAAAGAAGACGAGTTGATCTTGGTCTTCGACCTCGGTGGCGGAACTTTTGACGTCAGCTTGCTCGAAGTGGGCAAGGACGACGAGTTTTCCACTATTCAGGTTCGCGCCACCTCCGGTGACAACCGCCTCGGTGGAGACGACTGGGATGAGCGCGTCGTGGAGTACCTCGCCACGCGTTTCAAGGAGACGACCGGTGTTGATGTGTCCAAGGACAAGATTGCCAAGCAGCGCCTGAAGGAAGCTGCTGAGCAGGCTAAGAAAGAGCTCTCCACCTCGTCTAGCACGCAGGTTCAGTTGCCCTACCTGTCCTTGACCGAGAGTGGTCCCGCCAACTTGGATGAGACTCTTTCTCGCGCCAAGTTCGAAGAGCTCACCAAAGATCTGTTGGAGCGCACGAAGAAGCCTTTCGCTGATGTCATCAAGCAGGCTGGTGTGAAGCTTTCCGACATTTCCCACGTGGTCATGGTCGGTGGTTCCACCAGAATGCCTGCAGTCACCGCATTGGTGACCGAGCTCACCGGTGGTCAAGAACCCAACAAGAGCGTGAACCCTGATGAGGTTGTTGCCGTAGGTGCTGCCCTGCAAGCTGGTGTGTTGATGGGCGAGCGCAAGGATGTTTTGCTCATCGATGTGACGCCGTTGAGTCTGGGAATCGAGACCAAGGGTGGCATCATGACCAAGCTCATTGAACGCAACACCGCGATTCCCACCAAGCGCAGTGAAACATTCACCACAGCAGATGACAACCAGCCTTCGGTGTCGATCCAGGTGTTCCAGGGTGAGCGCGAGTTCACCAAGGACAACAAGGCTCTGGGAACCTTCGAACTGACCGGGATTGCTCCGGCGCCACGAGGAATTCCCCAGGTCGAGGTCACCTTCGACATTGATGCCAATGGAATCGTTCACGTCTCAGCCAAGGACAAGGGCACGGGCAAGGAACAGTCCATGACCATCACCGGTGGTTCGTCCCTGCCTAAGGAAGACATCGAGCGCATGGTGCAAGAAGCCGAAGAGCACGCCGCAGAAGACAAGAAGCGTCGTGAAGAAGCTGAAGAGCGCAATGGTGCAGAGCAACTTGTCTACTCCGTGGAGAAAATCCTCAAGGAGAACGACGAGAAGCTTCCCGAGGACGTCAAGTCTGAGGTCCAAGCTGATGTGGATGCTCTGAAGTCGGCGCTTGCCGCTGAGGATGACGCTGCGATCAAGAAAGCAGTCGAAACACTCAGTGCAAGCCAGACCAAGTTGGGCGAGGCTCTGTATCAGGCCGAACCAGACGCTGATGCTTCCGCCGAGGATGCCGCGGCAGGGGTCGATGAAGACATCGTTGATGCTGAAGTAGTGGAAGACGACGAAGACGACCAGGCGAAAGATTCCGATAAGGATTCTTCTGACAAGACTTCTGGCAAGAAGAAGAAGTAGTCATGGCAAAATCACCGAAGCAGAATCCTGCAGAGGATGAGGAAAACGCCAAGCCTGTTGTCAACGACAAGCGACGCATAGATCCCGAAACTGGTGAACTCCGTCCTGAGGCAGCAGAAGCTGCCTCAGACGGGGACATCACCGAAGAGGACATTGCACTTCTGGCCGAAGCAGAGCGTGACTTGGTTGCGGAATATCGTGACCGAGCAGCTCGGGCTGAAGCAGAATTGGCCAACTTTCGCACCCGTGTCGAGCGAGACCGTTCAGCAAATCGCGAAGCGGTGATTGCCGAGGTTCTTCGTTCGATGCTTCCCGCGCTGGATGACTTAGATCGAGCTGACTCTCACGGAGACTTAGCGGGAACCCCGATGGAAATGGTGTCGCAGAAACTGCGTGCCAGCTTTGAACGATACGGGGTCACCGCTGTGGGGGTTGTGGGAGAGACATTTGATCCTTCCCGTCACGAAGCTATGGTTCGCCTTCCGAGCGCCGAAGCGCAAGGAGAGACCGTGGCTGAGGTTATCGAGGGTGGATACATCCTCGGAGAGCGATTGATTAGACCTGCAAAGGTTGCCGTGTCGGTTCCTGCCGACGAATAGGACATAAGGGGGTGGAGTGAATGGCTAGTCAAGATTGGTTAGAAAAAGACTTTTACGCGATTTTAGGCGTATCGAAAGATGCTTCCGAGAGCGAAATTAAGAAGACCTACCGTTCGCTGGCTAGGAAATATCACCCGGACTCCAACCCCGATGACGCCGGTGCTGAAGCTCGATTCAAGGAAATTTCGGAAGCCTATTCGGTTCTGTCGGACGCGACTGCGCGAGCTGAATATGACCAAATTCGCACGATGCAAGCCGGCGGTCCACGCTTCACTTCTGGCGGTGGCCAAGGCGGCTTCGAAGACGTCTTTGGCGGAATGTTCGGCGGTGGCGGCGGTGGAATGCCCCGAAGCGCCCCAGGTGGGGACTACGGTGACTTGTTCTCGGGCTTATTCGGCGGTGGCGGTGCCGGAGGGTTTGGCGGATACCGCGAGCCCACCAAAGGCCGCGACATCATTTCGCGCGTAACCCTGGATCTTAAGGTGGCGCTCGCGGGAACTGAAGTGAGCTTGGAAGGGCCCGGTGGCAAGAAGATCACTGCTCGGGTTCCTGCCGGGGTGAAAGATGGCCAAAAAGTCCGCTTGCGCGGCAAAGGTCACCCCAGCCCCGATGGTGGTCGTCCCGGTGATGTCATTATCACCGTGGGGGTTCCCAAGCACCAGATCTATTCCCGTGACGGTGATAATTTGCGCATCGAAGTGCCGATCACGTTTGGTGAGGCAACCCTCGGTGCGACGGTGGAGGTTCCCACCATTGACGGCGATGTCGTCAAAGTGAAAGTCCCCGCCGGAACCCCGAGTGGCAAAGTCTTGCGAGTAAAGGGACGAGGAGTCCGCGGTGGGTCTGCCCTGGGAGATCTCTTAGTTGAATTCATTGTCGCCGTACCTGCCCACCTTTCGGGTGTGGCAAAGGGCCATTTAGAAAAATTAATGGCGGCTTTGCCTAAAGAAAATCCCCGGGAGGATCTTCTCAAGAGGGCCAAGGGCTAGGTGATGACCATGGATGAGCGGACACCGCTTTTTTCGATTACGGCTGCTGCAGAACTTGCGGGCATGCACCCGCAAACACTGCGCCAATATGACCGTTTGGGATTAGTCAGTCCCACCCGAACTGCGGGACGCACGAGACGGTATTCGATGAAAGACGTTGTGCTGTTGCGCGAAATCCAAAAGCTCAGCGCCGAAGGACTCAACCTTGAGGGGATTCGACGAATTCTGGAACTAGAAACCGAAGTCGACTTTCTGCGCACTCGGGTGAGAGACCTGGAGAGCGCTCTGGCGGATGAGATGCTCGCACGATCTGGTCGCCGCGTTTTTGCTGCTGGTTCCGAAGGTGATGTTATTCCGCTTCGCGCCGGCGAGCGAGCCAAAAGATCTAACCAAGTGGTGGTCTGGAATCCCCTGAGATGGGCTCTTCCTCCCTCACCACCCATCGAAAAGTAGAAGGAGGATCACCATGGCAGATCCCACTGCACAACAAGAAGAGCAGAAGAGTGCTCTCGAGCAATATGGTCTCAATCTCACTGACATTGCCCGAGAGGGAAAGCTTGACCCCGTTATTGGTCGCGACGCAGAAATTCGTCGAGTGTCGCAAGTGTTGACCCGACGCACGAAGAACAACCCGGTATTGATTGGCGAACCCGGTGTGGGAAAGACCGCAGTCGTGGAGGGTCTCGCCCAGCGCATCGTCGCTGGTGACGTGGCGGATTCGCTCAAGGGTAAACAACTGATCTCCCTCGATATGGCTGCTTTGGTGGCGGGGGCGAAATATCGCGGAGAATTTGAAGAACGCCTCAAGGCGGTGCTGAAAGAAATCAACGATGCTGAGGGTGAAATCATCACCTTTGTCGATGAGCTCCACACCCTGATGGGAGCTGGCGGCGGCGAAGGATCTGTTGCTGCAGCCAACATGCTCAAGCCCATGTTGGCCCGTGGTGAATTGCGCCTTATTGGCGCCACTACCTTGAATGAATACCGCGAATACATTGAAAAAGATGCTGCTTTGGAGCGTCGTTTCCAGCAGGTATTCGTCGGAGAGCCCAGCGTGGAAGACACCGTGGCTATTTTGCGCGGACTCAAAGAGCGTTATGAGGCCCACCACAAAGTGGTGATTGCCGATAGCGCTTTAGTTGCCGCCGCCACCCTGTCGAATCGATACATCACCTCCAGGCAGCTGCCCGATAAGGCGATTGACCTAATCGACGAGGCCGCCAGCCGATTGAAAATGGAAATTGAATCTTCTCCGGTGGAAATTGATGAATTGCGTCGCGTGGTCGATCGCTTGCGCATTGAAGAACTCGCACTGAAGAAGGAAAAGGACGACGCGTCAAAAGAGCGTCTCAAGAAACTCCGAGAAGACTTGTCCTCGAAAGAAAAGGACCTCTCTGCCCTGCAAGAGCGTTGGGCTAAAGAAAAAGCGTCCCTGCAAGATGTGGGGGAGCTTAAGACACAGCTTTCGGAAGCTCGTATTGAGCTCGACCGCGCTATGCGCGAGGGCGATTACCAGGCCGCCTCGAAGCTCAACTACGAGGTTATTCCCGGCATTGAGGAATCTATCTCTCAAGCGGAAAGCGTCGAGCGAACCGATGCTCGCATGGTCAACGATCAAGTGACAGACGACGACATCGCCTCAGTTGTTGCGGCGTGGACGGGAATCCCGGTCGATAAATTGACCCAGGGCGAAACAGAGCGCCTTCTTCACCTGGAAAGCGAGCTCGCGAAGCGACTCGTCGGCCAAAAGAACGCCGTGTCGGCCGTGTCTGAAGCTGTTCGCCGAACCCGAGCAGGGTTGAGCGACCCGGATCGCCCCACCGGCTCTTTCTTGTTCCTGGGCCCGACGGGTGTGGGGAAGACGGAGTTAGCCAAAGCGCTAGCTGATTATCTTTTTGATGACGAGAAAGCACTCGTTCGCATCGACATGAGCGAATACGGGGAAAAATTCTCGGTATCCCGGCTCATTGGTGCTCCTCCGGGATATGTGGGTTACGAGCAAGGCGGTCAACTCACGGAAGCCGTTCGTCGCCGACCCTATTCGGTCATTCTTTTTGATGAGGTCGAAAAGGCCCACCCAGAAGTCTTTGACCTGCTCTTGCAGGTGTTCGACGATGGTCGTCTCACCGATGGCCAAGGCCGAACGGTGGACTTTAGGAACACCATCTTGATCCTGACGTCAAACCTGGGCTCGTCCTATTTGATGGAGGACTCGTTGTCCTGGGATCAGAAAGTTGCTGCCGTCAACGAAGAAGTGCGTAAAGCCTTCAAGCCTGAGTTCATTAACCGCCTTGATGACATCGTGGTGTTTCAAACTCTCACGGCTGAGGACCTGGGTCAGATCGTGGAAATCACGGTCGATCGTCTCCAACACCGTCTCGCGGAGCGTCGCTTGGAGCTGGCAGTAACGCCGGCAGCCAGGCTATGGCTGGCAGATAACGGGTATGACCCTGTCTACGGGGCACGACCCCTTCGCCGTCTCATGCAAAAGGAAATTGACGACCGACTCGCTAAGGCTTTGCTTGGCGGTGTGATTCATGATGGCGACACAGTCAAGGTGGATCTAGCCGAAGACAAGTCGGGCCTCAGTGTCGCTCCCTTTAGCCCTTAGGCAGCGACGAGGTCAAACACACAGCTCGGGAATGAAACACTAGCCAGAGTTGTAGACGTGAGTACCCACTACTAAAGGACAGCATGAGCGAACCCACTGCCACCCGATCGTTCGATATCGACCCTCTTCTGGCACGAAGGTCGAGCCCTCGAGCCTTTTCCGCCACTGACACCCTGAACCAGGACCTCTTGGGACCTGCTTTCGAGGCAGCACGGTGGGCGCCGTCCTCGGGTAATTCTCAACCGTGGTCCTTTGTCGTTGGGTTTCGAGGCGATGACACTTTTGGAAAAATTGTGGAGTCGATGGCTGCCGGTAATTCTGTATGGGCAACTCACGCCAGCGCGGTCGTGGCGTGTGTAGCTCGGATGGAAAACGAGGAAGGGAAAGCACTTTCTCATAGCGTGTATGACTTAGGCCAAGCAGTTGCCCACTTTAGTGTTCAAGCAACAGCAGAGGGGCTGATCGTTCATCAAATGGCTGGGTTTGATTCGCAGGCACTGCATGCTTCGCTGGGCCTTGATGCCAGGCACCAGGTAATCACCCTCTTTGCTGTGGGAACTCCCGGTGACCCTGCTGACTTGCCTGAGAAACTCAGAGAGCGCGAAGCCTTGCCCAGGGTTCGCAAACCCTTAGCTGAGGTTGTCACCGGAAGCGTGTCTTACGCCTGAAGTTCCTTCTCGATGAGATCAACAAAACCTTCGATGTCTGCTTCGGTGGTGTCGAAGGAGCACATCCAGCGAACCTCGCCTCGTGCTTGATCCCAGTCATAGAAGCGAACTTTTTGCCTTAACCGGTTAGCCACCTCGAGGTCGATGAGAGCGAAGACTCCATTGGATTGGGTGGGATAGCTAAATTCAAGCTTGGTGATTCGCCCTGCGTGCATGCGCTCTTCGAGGGAGCTGCGCAACAGCGTTGCCATGGCGTTGGCTCTCTTCGCAGAATTGATCCCCAGAGAGTTTTCGAACAGAGCTAACAATTGCGCGCTGGTGAAGCGCATTTTGCTAGAAAGCTGCATGTTGAGCTTACGAAGGTAAATCAAGCCTTCTGCGGCATCGGGGTTGAGGACCACGACGGCCTCAGCGCCCAGTAGGCCATTTTTCGTGCCCCCTAAACTCACCACGTCTACGCCGGCTTTGGTGGTGAAATCAGCAAAAGGCACACCCAGGCTTGCCGCGGCATTCCACAGTCTTGCCCCGTCCATGTGAAGCAACATGTTCTGCGAGTGCGCGTAGTCAGCCAGAGCCTTGACCTCGTTGGGGGTGTAGACCGTTCCCACCTCGCTGCTTTGGGTGATCGAGACGACCATGGGCTGCGCTCGGTGTTCATCACCGAATCCGTAGGCCTGGGTGGCCACGATGTCGGGGGTGAGTTTCCCACCCTCGTGCTCGACGGTGAAGAGTTTGAGTCCACTGACTCGCTCGGGAGCACCACCTTCATCGGTGTGGATATGCGCCATGGTGCTGCAAATAACTGCGCCCCAGCGAGGCATCATCGCCGTCAGTGCCGTGACATTGGCGCCCGTGCCATTGAAGACGGGAAACACTTCAGCTTGGGGGCCAAAGTGTTCTCTGATGGTGGCGGTTAACGCCTCGGTGTATTGATCTTCCCCGTAGGCGATTTGGTGGCCCTCATTAGCGTCAGCCAACGCCTGCAACACCTCGGGGTGAACACCGGAGTAGTTATCACTGGCAAATCCCCGCCAGTGGGGGTCATGGATCCTCACGCGACTATCTTCGCAGTTTCTTTCTCCAGGTGGGTTTCCCCGGTGATTCCCTTTGTCGAGGCGATGGCCGGGGCGAGTTTTGCTCCCAGAGCCTCATAGAACATCGACAACGGGAATTCATCATCGAGCACGGCATCGGTCATGTCGGAAGGAGCACCCATCACGGGAAGGTCCTTGCTCAGAAACCGCGACCCGGGGTGAGGGGAGAGCACTTCCGAAATCAGGTCGTGAGCTGCCATCCAGTGCACGATTTTGGGCCGATCGATGCTTGCCCAATATAAATCGTTGATGCGGTCCGATAGCGCGACCACTGTCGCAGGCAACTGTTCCCAGTCAATGGCCAAGGTGGTGTCTCGCCAGTGGAGAACACCCTTTTGATGCAGCCAGGCAAAAAGTAGTTGACCCGCGACGCTGTCGTAGTTGCGAACCCGAGGTCCCGAAAGCGGGAACCGGAAAATGCGGTCAAACACAACCGCATATTGAACCAACTGCGCATGCTTCTTCACCGAGGCAGACGATTTCTTATCCCCCACCAGAGTGACGGCTTCTCTAAAGGCGGTGAGATCGCAGCGCAACTCTTCGAGGCCATAGAGATAAAAAGGCATGCGTTGTTTGATCATGAACGGGTCGAAGGGTAAATCCCCTCGCATATGGGTGCGGTCATGGATCAGATCCCACATCACGAAAGTTTCTTCGGCGAGAGTTTGGTTGTCTAAGAGCTCACGTGCTGCAGCGGGAAGCTCCAGCTTGGTGATTTCCACTCCAGCATCAACGACGCAACGAAACCGTGCCGCTTCGCGGTCAGCAAAGATGCCACCCCAGGTGAAAGCCGGCAATACCGCGGGAGCATCTGCGGGGGCTCCCTGGGGGACTCGGGGCTTAATGGCGACGGATTCGGGGAACAACACTGCCGAGTTGGTGTCGTATCCGGCGGTGAAGTCGATAAAACGTACGGGAACGAAGAGAGCATTGCCGTAGGCACCGGCTTCGAGACCTGCGACAAAGTCGGGCCACATCGTTTCACACAGCAGAGCTTCACACAGGCGCTGGTTAGAACCGTTTTGGGTATACATCGGAAAGACCACGACGTGAAGGGTGCCATCAATCCGAGTCTTTTCCGGGTGAAAAGCTACGAGGGAATCATAAAAATCGGGGACACCTAATCCGCTCTGGACCCACCCTTCACAGTCAGCAATGCAGGCTTCGAGGTAGGCACGATCGTGCGGCACGTGAGGGGCTAGTTCCCTCAGCGATTCCGTGATGTCGTGAATTGCGGCGCGGGCAGCTTTGTGGTCGCGAGCCTGGGGGACACTGCCATCGGCGGCTTGCAAGCCTTGCAGGCGGTGGCACGAATCCTTGAGCGTGATCCAGGGCTGTGACTCTCGAATCTGCCTCGCGCTGAGTGCCTTGGTTGATATTGGTGACACCATCCACACCACATCCCTTCACTGCTCGTTGGCCATAGTGTAAATCGACGATTCGAGGCTTATGGGTGCTTTTTGCGCTACTTTTTAGCGAATATTCCCCTTTAGACGCAGGAAAAGTGCGTGTTCGTCGCGTATCGCTGGATAGTCCAGACTGGTGAGCGTGAATCAAGTCATTGTGGGCTTTGGCATCGTCGCTCTGGTGGTGACCGTGGGATATGTGGTGGGCAGGATAGGAATTCTGGGACCCACTGCTCTTGATGTTCTCTCGAAGTCAGCATTCTTTGTGTTTTCCCCGGCGCTGTTGTTTGTGGTGTTGGGGGATGCCGATATCCAGCAACTGTTCTCCCGATTACTTCCTGTGTCTGCGCTCTCTGCTCTGGCAACGCTGGGCATTTTTGTCCTAATCGCCGCGGTTTTCCTGCGCCGAAAAGTCCGTGCCCTCACCGTGGGGGGCTTGGCCTCGTCCTATGTGAATTCCAACAACATCGGTCTTCCCCTCGCCGCCTATGTGTTGGGTGACCCGGCGCTGGCGGCACCGGTGTTGTTATTTCAACTCATTGTGATGACACCGGTAGCGCTCACTATTTTGGATATTTCCACCAGTGGCCGAGTCAGCCTTGGTCGCATCCTGAGTCAGCCGTTTAGAAATCCACTGATCATCGGCTCTGTGCTGGGGGTGATTGTCTCGGCTACGGATATTGCTGTGCCCGAGATTATTCATGAACCACTGGAGATTCTGGGTCAAGCGACTGTGCCCACCCTGCTTTTTGCACTGGGTCTCTCCCTCGCTACCCAAAAACTCTGGGATGCCAAGGATCAACGACCCGATATTGTCCTTGCCGCCACGCTGAAGTTGCTGGTCATGCCAGCTATTGCCTGGTTATTGGGGGCTTTTGTTTTCGCGCTGTCCCCGGAGGGCCTCTTTACCGTCGTCATTTTGGCAACACTGCCGAGTGCGCAAAATGTGTTCAATTATGCCCAGCGATATGGAGTTTCTATTCCCCTAGCGAGAGATTCCGTGGTGATCACCACGGTGCTGTCTTTGCCGGTGATGCTCCTTGTTGCTTTCTTTCTCGCTCCTAGCTAGAAAATCATTGGCCGATCTTCGTCGTCCTCGCCCAGGAGGTCGACGACGACGGGGACATGATCACTGGGACCATCCCCTTTGCGAGCGTCACGGTGAATAAAGCCGCCTTTCACCAGGTCGGCGAAGGAGGGCGAGCCATAGATGAAATCAATGCGAAGCCCTTCATCTTTAGCAAATTTTCCTTGCTTGTAATCCCAGAAGGTATACCCCTCGGGCTGGAGGGGCCGAATAACGTCGCGGACACCGGCGGTGGATTCAAACTGTGCCAGTGTTTCGCGCTCCCGGGGTGACGTGTGGGTCGTGCCTGGCTGCAGAAAGAAACCATCCCCCACATCGGAATCCAGCGGAGCAACATTGAAATCCCCCGCAATGGCAAAGGGTAAGGCGTGGGCTCTGTGGGCATAGGCATGGTGGGCAGCAGCCAGAGCGTCGAGCCACGCAAGCTTGTAGGTGAAATGGGGGTCCTCAAGACCGCGGCCGTTGGGCACATAGACCGAGGTGAGCCGGATACCCTCCACGGTGGCAGAGAGGGCGCGCGCCTCTAAGGGCGCAGGGTCCTCATTGGTTTTGGAAAAACCGGGCATCCCGGCAAAACCCTGCTCGATGTTGTGCAGGGGCAGGCGCGAAGCGATGCCGACACCATTCCACTGGTTGAGCCCGAAGTGAGCGACCTCATATCCGGCCTCACTAAATTCCTCGAAGGGGAATTGGTCGTCGCGACATTTTGTTTCTTGCATGGCCAGAACGTCAACATCGTGATGGTGGAGGAAATCAATCACTAGAGATTTTCTCGTCCGAATCGAATTGACATTCCACGTCGCGATTCTCATGAGGCCAGCCTAAAGCCCGCAGATAGACTGAGCCCGTGAACAGCGCCAGAGAACAGCTCATCGACGCCATTTCGACCCAGGCTCTCCACCACGGTGATTTCATCCTCACCAGCGGCCAGAAGGCTTCGTTTTACATCGACCTTCGTGAGATTAGCCTGGACCACCGCGTCGCACCCTTGATTGGTGAGGTGATGCTGGAGCTTGTTCAAGAATTTGACCCCGTGGACGCCGTGGGTGGCCTCACGATGGGGGCCGACCCCATCGCCGCAGCGATTATGCACCGCGGCATTGCTAGTGGGAAAACCTATGATTCCTTTGTCGTGCGCAAAGAACCCAAAGATCATGGCCGTGGCCGCCAAATTGAAGGCCCCAGTGTTTCGGGCAAGCGAGTGGTCGTTGTGGAAGACACCTCCACCACCGGAGGCTCCCCTCTTGCCGCGGCAAGAGCCGTGGAAAAAGCAGGCGGTGAAGTCGTCGCGGTATGCGTCGTGGTCGATCGCAACACCGGGGCAGACCGTGTGATTGAAGAGGCCGGCTACCCCTATCGCTATGCCATAGGTCTAGCTGATTTAGGGCTGTAGATGACAACAGATTCTCCCCAGAATCCTGAGCCCCTGCCAGGTGAGCCCAGCGCAGCCCCAGAGAAACCGCAGCGCCCGCGCTTAACCTCAACCCCCACCGGTCAAAATATCTTCGTCGGTTTGATGGTGCTGGCAACTCTGGGTGTGGTGGCGTTGCTGGGTGGAGCGTTTGTCGTGGGGAACAACGTCGCGGGCGCAGCGACCGAGGAACCCGTGGCGGTGGAGCAAGCCCCGGCGGAGCCAGAAATATCTTTTCCGACGCTGTCGGGCGAACCCCTAGGCCCCGGGCCCACCGACTGGCTTGAGCTTCGGGGTGGAGAGTGCCTATCCCCCTTTAGTGACGCGTTTGATGAGCAGTTTGTGGTGGTCCCTTGCGCGGGGAGCCATCAAGCACAACTCGCCCGAACCGTATTGCTCTCGAGTGATCCCCTGGAGGAATTTCCGGGCGAAGCAGTGGTCGCCGCCAAAGCTCGGGAGTTCTGCGCCTTAGATTCTCTGGTCAATCGTGACCTGGTGGTGGAGTATTCCGACCTAGTGGTGGAATTTGCGTATCCAGTCAACACTCAACAGTGGGACCTGGGGCAACGCGGTGTGTATTGCTTTCTCACCAGCACGAGCCGAAGCGGATTCGATTCTTCCCTGCTCTATTAGAGATAGCGCGCAAGGCGTTGGCGCGCAATCTCGAGCGCTTCGCTGTTGCTATCTATCGTGACAAAGCGACGACCAAGCTCAGAGGCTGCATGGGCGGTGGTACCGCTGCCGCAAAAGGGATCGAGCACCCAATCGCCCTCGTTGCTGGATGCTTGGATGATTCGTCGCAGCACCCCGAGTGGTTTTTGAGTGGCGTAGCCCGTCTTTTCTTTTCCTGTGGGGCTCACGATGGTGTGCCACCAGACATCGGTGGGTAGCTTTCCTCGAGCCGCTTTGTCGGGACTGACTAGCCCTGGCGCCATGTAGGGCTCACGGTCAATTGCCTCCGAATTGAACACATAATTTTTGGGATCCTTGACGTAGACCAAGATGGTGTCGTGCTTGGTAGGCCACTTATTTTTTGATTTGGCACCGTAGTCGTAGGCCCAAATAATTTCGTTCAAAAAGTGGGCTCGACCAAAAATGATGTCCAGAGCAACCTTGGCGTAGTGGACTTCTCGCCAGTCAAGATGCAAATACAGCGTTCCATTGGGCGCGAGTACTCTCCAGGCCTCCTCCAAGCGGGGAGCCAGGAACGCCCAATAGTCGGCAAAGGAATCGTCATAGCTGGTGAGTCCTTCGAGGGTGAAGTCGTATTTTTTCCCGCCAAATCCGCCCCGGGTGCCTGCGGCTGCCGAGCGGGCGCTGGAACTGTGCCTCGTCTGGGTCCGACCAGTGTTGAAAGGTGGGTCGAGATAAACCAGGGTGAAGATTTGCTCAGGCAAAGACTGAAGGTGGGCCAGATTATCGCCGTCCAGGACGAGATTAGGTCCCTGACGCGACCACATTCCACCCTCCACCTTCACAGGGTAGCGCGTGGAATTCAGACCCTTGGTTGAGTCGTTTAGCTGGCTTACCTTAAAGGGCACTTTAGTAAGTAATAATGGGAAATATGAGCATCAAAGTGGGAATTGTGGAAGACAACGCACTGTTGAGAAGTTCGCTTGCCACGTCCTTGGCGGGTAAGGATTGCAAGGTCGTTTTCACCGCCGCAGCTGCCATTGAGGCCATCGACCACATCGAGAAATCATCCATCGACGTCTTACTCGCTGATGTTCACTTAGGCGGCGAACTCAACGGAATTGATGTCTCGCTGGTGTGGCAAAAAGCTCACCCGGAGATTGGTGTGGTGTATCTGACCAGTTACGAGGACCCGCGAACCGCTATCGGATCAGGATGGCCAGAGGTGGCAAAAAACTGCCTCTACTTGGTGAAAGATTCGATCACCGATGGCTCGGAAGTTCTCAAAGCTATTAAAACTGTTGCGGAAAACAAAGGCTCCGACCGGATTACTAAATCCGGCCCCTTAGCGGCACTGTCGGATAAGCAAATGGAAACGCTGCGTTTGTTGGCGGAGGGGAAGTCCAATAGAGAAATAGCCCGTGTTCGCGGAATTACGGAACAATCCGTGGCGATCGCTGTGAACCGGATTTCTAAAGCGTTAGGCATCCCCTCACATTTGGAGAAAAACCAGCGAGTTCACCTAGCCAGAGTATTTCTCCAAAGCGACTAATCGAGCGATGACGATGGAAGCGCCAGTGGGTGCACGGCACACCGGCCCCACCCTTCTTGTGCGTTCGCACTTCGTTTACCTGGGC
>Ga0209251_1000137_pt1 | contig 67731 bp, 49 predicted proteins | sample SaaInlV_100m_DNA_6_FD_184665 | JGI IMG/M metagenome (GOLD analysis project Ga0209251, IMG submission 184665) | Marine microbial communities from expanding oxygen minimum zones in the Saanich Inlet - Saanich Inlet SI073_LV_10m_DNA (SPAdes) (version 2) | ecosystem: Environmental > Aquatic > Marine...
CGACATCATGTTCCATGATGCTGACAATTCAGGAACAATTTCTGTTGGCGACATGATTCACATTGGTGAAACTACAGGAGAATGGAATACTGTTCGTTTGTACTCCATCTCTGCTGATGCTTACAGTGACGAGAATCCAATATACAATACTCCAGGATTCACTGGACTTGTTGGAATGCTTGCACTCCTTGGAGCTGCATTCATTCGACGCAACGAGTGAAGCCACAAAGGCTTGAAGCAGTCCACCCTCAGGGTGGAACATGAGCGAAGTCCCCGAAGGTGTCAACCTTCCCGTATTTGCGAGGAAGACGCCACGTCCTACAGTGACCTTGACCCTAACCCGTGATGGTGTCGATGGCGTAGAAGTTCTCTTGGGACGTCGATCTGAAACAATGAGAGCATTCCCTGGCTACTGGGCATTTCCTGGTGGTGGTGTGTCTCGTTCAGACAAGGAAGCGACCCAGTTCATCTCGAACAATTCTGGGGCTCAAGATTCAGCGATTGTTGCTGTTGTCCGAGAGATGTCAGAGGAACTAGGTGTCGTCCCAACTGGAAATGCTTTGCAACCTGTTGATTCATCGCTAAGAGAACAAATTCTAACAGATAAGAAAGCGTTCTTAGCAGCAATATCCAATCATGAGATCATGACCGACACGTCCTGTTTGCGACACATTTCAAGTCGTACGACTCCACCGTTTGGTCCAGTTCAATTTGAGAATACCTTCTTCCATCTCCACATTGGTGACGATGACTTTACTCCATCTTTAGAACTTCAAACCGAGTTCACTGCGTTTGAATGGATGAAACCCATTGATATGATTCACCGTTGGTCTCAAAATGAAATCCGAGTTGCACCACCTGTAGTCACACTTTTGATGGAACTTGATCGTACCTTGAAACGGTTTGAAGATGATATGATACAAACGGCTGAGGACTTACAACGCCGGCAACCAGGACGTCGCTCGATTCTTTTTGCGCATGGTGTTGAAGTTGTTCCTGTGAAAACTGCAACACTTCCGCCTGCTGACCATACGAACGCATATCTTGTTGGAGATCCAGAAGGTGAATTCGTTCTGGTCGATCCTGCCTGTCACATGAGAGAAGGTATGGAAGAACTAGCAGAAGCTGTGGACAGGCACAAAGGAGAATTGGTCGCTCTGCTGTTCACCCACTCCCATGGAGATCATATCGGAGACATGGATTTGCTTCGAGAAGCTTTTGATGTCCCTATTTGGGGAAGCGAATACACATCCCAGACGGTTCGATGTGACCGAATTCTAAGCGATGGAGATCAACTTCAACTTGGAAAGCAAGAGTGGACTGTTCTGATCACTCCAGGCCATCATCCAGGCCACATTTGTCTCTCTTCACCAGCAGGTATTGTTGCTGGAGACATGGTTGCTGGAATTGGAACCATCTTGATCCCCCCTGGTACTGGCGACATGGATGTTTACATTGAGCAATTGGAACGTCTACGAGAGTTGAAGCCTCATCTCTTATTCCCAAGTCATGGTCCAGTTATACCATTACCTGAAAAAACACTTTCTTACTACATCAAACATCGAAAACAACGTCATCAGAGGGTACTCGAAGCCGTAGAATTTGGGCATAAGACCATTTCAGCCATTGCGACGATGGCGTATTCTGATTCACCAGATGCACATCCAGGTCTTGCTCAAGACCAAACCCTTGCGCATTTACTTTCACATGAACGAATGGGGCTTGTTGAGCAACAGTCGAATGGATGGAATCTTAGAGGAGTTGAATGAATGCCATATAGAGTTGTAATTACGAAGCCTGGATCTCCATCAGTCCTAGACATACAGAATATCGAGATTCCAGTCCCGAAGGCAGATGAAATCTGTATTCAGGTTCACTTTGCTGGGATTAACTTTGCAGATACACTCATGCGTATGGGCTTCTATCAACCAAGGCCACCCTTTCCATTCACTCCGGGATACGAAGTCAGTGGCGTTATACACACTCTAGGAAGCGATGTTAAAGAATTCGAGGTTGGGCAACGTGTTGTCGGTATGATGAGGACTGGAGGTCAAGCAACTCACGTTGTTACGGAAGTATCTCGGGTCATTCCAATTCCTGACGAAATGACTCTCGAAGCTGCTGCATCTATGCCAGTCACCTACATCACAGCCCATCATATGCTCCATCATCTTGGAAACCTAAAGCCAAGTGATTCTGTTCTGATTCATGGTGGGGGCGGCGGTGTAGGAACTGCTGCTCTTCAACTCTGTAAATGGGCAGGAGTCGAGAAGGTTTGGTCAACTGCATCTTCTGCTAAAGCCGAGATTATCCAATCCTATGGGGCAATTGCAATCGATCGACACAACGAGGATTTTGTCGACCTTATCAAAAAAGCAACAGATGGAAAAGGTGTTGACCACATTCTTGACCCAATTGGCGGTGACCACCTCAAACGTAGCCTATCAGTCCTGGCCCATGGAGGAAAACTGTACACTTACGGGATGTCTTCTGCTGCTCCTTCATCAAAGCGTTCTCTTCTCAAAGCATTCTTTGCTTTTAGAAAACGTCCTCGTTTCGACCCAATGAAAATGATGTCAAGAAATCAAGGTGTCTTTGGTGTTCACATGGGGACATGGCCTGATGAAGATGTCATGACTGAGCAAATGGAACGCATTGTTAATGGAATTAAAGAAGGGGTGTTAGCACCAATCATAGATTCTGTGTTTGATGCTCGAGATGTTGCTGAGGCTCATCAATACATACATGACGGGAAAAATATCGGCAAAGTGTTGTTACGTTTTGAAGAGTAGGAGGGTTTGAAATGAAGGCATCAATGACTGGGTTTGACGTTCGTGCAGTTTCGCAGGAACTTGATTCATGGGCAGGAGCCTATGTTAAGAAAGCCTACATGCCTCATTATGAACAAATCGTTCTTCGAATTAATCCAAAAGAATCTGACCAATTTGATTTGGTCATTGTTCGAGGACAGCGAGTCTACACTTCCAAAAGAGATCGCCCAATGCCAATGACGCCTCCTCCATTTGCAATGGTTCTACGTAAACATCTCAAGAACGCTCGATTAACTGGAGTCGAGCAACTTGGCTTTGATCGTGTCCTCGTTTTCAGATTTGATACCAAACATGGCAAACGCTCACTCAGTGTAGAATTGTTTCGGGATGGGAATGTTATCCTCATGGATGAGGAGGACATCATCATTCAACCGCTTACTCATGCAAGTTATGCTGGAAGAACCATCAAGAAAGGAGAGGTCTACATCCCTCCACCTGCAGCAATGGATCCATACACGCTAACTCCAGACGTCATCAAAGATATCTTTTCAGATTCGGACCGTGATTTAGTGTCAACTCTTGGAGGTAAAATTAATCTCGGCGGAGTTTATGCAAATGCTGTTTGCAGTCATGCTGGACTTGAACCGAACAGTCCCTGTGAAGATGCAGATGCTGCGGTTGTACACGCTTCTTTGACATATTTCTTAGATGAACTCAAAACCTCTAAGCAAGGTTTTCTTATTGTAAAACCAACTGAAGAACATACTGTTGAAGCACTACAAACCATAGCCGCCGCAGAGGGGCATGATGCAGCTGCAAACGGAGTGATCAGAGAGATTGCAAAAGAAGCAACACCTCTCCTCTTACCATCGCATGCAAAGGCCATTTACATCGAATATCCTACACTCACTTCGACCATTGATGCATGGAAAGGGCATCATGATGCAAATGCATTAGCACGACGAGAACGAGAAAAACTCGATGCTGCTGCACCAGGACGAGGGCATTCCACAAATGTGGAACGACTCGAACGCAGATTAAATCAGCAAGAAAAAGCGCTTGAAGGATTTGCTAAGAAAATTGAGAAACAGCAAGCATTAGGCCATGCGATTCAAGCGAACTGGACGCATGTTGAAACTATTTTACAACAAGCGAATGAGGCTCTTGAAACAAAGGGCTGGGAAGCAATACTTTCTGGATTGAAAGAAAATCCATGGGTTGATTCGGGTAATCCAGCGGAACGCACCATGATGGTTCGTCTTCCAAACGATAGCGGAGAACCCGGTCAAGTGTTCACACTCTCTCTTGATGAAACAGTTCATCAAAATGCGCAACGTTATTTTCAATCGGCTCGTAAGCAAAAGGACAAAACTTCTGGAGCGACAGCAGCCCTGGCAGATACGAAAGTCGAATTCAAACGAGCACAAAAGAAAGAAGCAAAGCAACAAGCCAGCGGACGTCTTCAAACAGTTCGTCGAAGTAAGCGACTGTGGTTTGAACAGCATCGCTGGAGCATCATTTCAGGAGGTCATTTATTGGTTGGGGGAAAGGATGCAAAAGGAAACGATGCAATCGTCAAGAAGCATCTCTCTGGTGGAGATATGTATCTCCACGCAGATCTCCATGGAGCCCCAAGCTGCAGCCTTCGAGCAACACAAGGGTTTGCAATTGATGAGGAACCGTTTGGGCAACTACCACCTGGCGTTGTTTCCTATCGAATCGTCGATAAACTCGGTGATGAGAGAATCACAGATGAAAAATTGAAAGAAGCTGCTACACTCGCACTCTGCTGGAGTCGAGCATGGAATGGTGGAGGCGCTCATGGAACCGTTTTTGCAGTAAAACCTGCTCAAGTTTCCAAGTCTGCACAGACTGGTGAATATGTTGGCAAGGGGGCATTCATCGTTCGTGGACAACGTCAATGGTTCAAGGATTTAGATGTTCAAATGGCTGTTGGCCTCGTTGCGATAAATGGTGTTCCGCTTCTTATTGGAGGAACTATTTCAACAATCAAAGAGCGATGTGAGCGATATGCAGTCCTTTCTCCTGGACGAACCAAAAAGGAAGCACTTGCAAACCGGATTTACAAAGCAACTGGATTACGAACTGACGACATCCTATCGATTCTTCCCGGACCTTCTGAAATCATTGAAGATATTGGTATCTTCAGTCCATTCCGTCAGGCGACAGAAGAGGAATGATTACTCATCATTCTCGTTTCGAACAAATGCTGATGCCACTATTGTTAGAAGCATCATTGTTTGAACCATTCCGATTGGGAACGGGAGAGTTTCGGAAGCTTCATCTGAATCTGAATCATCTGAGAATCCCATATCTGAGATTGGGTAATCATCGGCCTTAATCATAAACCAGTCGAGGTCTCTTGGTAAATCTGCTGAGAGAAATTCATGATCATCTTGATTCACTAGGAAATCATCTTCAATTCGGACACCAAACCAGCCATCGAGATAAATTCCTGGTTCAATTGTAATAGCATCCCAAACAGCAAGTGGTTGTTGATTGTACGAAAGACCAAACAGTGGGTCATCAGTACCTCCGGAGAGTAAAGGTGGCTCATGAACGCATACTCCGTATCCATGGCCAAGACTGTGAATGAAATATTCTCCATAACCTTGTTCTTCGATATGTGTTCGAGCAATGTCATCTAGAGCCCATGCAGGAGTCCCTGCCTCGATGAGAGGGAAGGTTAGGTTTTGAGCATCATAGACGGCCATATACACTTCGATAATCGTCTCATTTGTTGTCGGGCCTACACTGTAAGTTCTCGTAATGTCACTTACCCAGTCGTTAACACGTGCTCCAAGATCTACGACGACAATATCTCCAATTTCGATAACTTTCGGCCCTGCTCCATGATTCTCTGGATCACCGTGAGGAATTGCTCCATTTGAACCCGAAGCGACAATCGTATCGAAACTTGGCCAATCTGGATTTGAACCGTTTTCAATCATTGCTCTATCGATCTCTGCGGCTACTTCTTCTTCAGTCAGAACATCTCCCATCAACACACGCCATAATGAATGTCTTGCAGTCTCTTGACCTATACTTCCTAATCGAACAGCCTCTCGAATGGATTCGTCCTTATCTGGAGAAATTCCAGTAGGAGAAGGAAATTTCCCACTGAGTAAACGAGCCGCCTCAGTTTCGCATGCAGTAGCCGTTGGCACAACAAGTACCAAGACCAGCAAAACTCCTACAAGCCAGCGCATGTTTCAACCCAAGCGCTCCCAAGCAATGAACCCAACGATTGCATTCATCTGCGCAAATACATTGCAACAGCATTACCGCCACCGAGGCAGAGCGTTACAATTCCGGACTCAGCCTCAAGCCTTCGCATGACACCGAGCATGGTAATGAGGCAGCGAGTCCCACTGGATCCTAGCGGATGACCAAGGCTTACTGCACCTCCATGGAGATTGAAGCGATCGTGAGGGATGCCGACTTCTTGAGCAACTGCACATGAAGCCGATGCAAATGCTTCGTTATGTTCGTAAACATCGACATCAAGTACATCGAGATTGTTTCTCTCGAGTAAGTTCTTGACTGCAGGGATTGGAGCACTCATTACTCGTTCTGGTTCAACGCCTGCTGTACAGTAATCTTCGATGGTTGCTATAATTTCCCAACCCTGTTCCTTGGCAAATTCTTCACTTGTGACAAGAACTGCACTGGCTCCATCGTTGAGTGTGCTTGCGTTTCCAGCAGTAACAATTCCATCTTTATCGAAGACTGTTCGAAGTGTCGAAAGGTGTTCAACAGATGAATCAGCACGAATTCCCTCATCTCGTTCGAGAAGGACTGAGTCGCCTCTTCGTTGTGGAATTTCGAGAGCAAACGTCTCCCAATCGAACCAACCTTCGTCCCAAGCCTTTGCTGCTTTCAAGTGACTTTGAACTGAGAAAGCATCAGCTTGCCCTCGATCAATTGAGCATTCTCGAGCAACAACTTCTCCGGTGTTACCCATGTGCATATTGTTGTAAACATCCCACAATCCATCATGAATCATTGAATCAACGAGTTTAGAGTCGCCCATTTTCTTTCCTTTCCGTTGACCCATGAGGAGTTGGGGGGCGTTGGACATGCTCTCCATTCCACCTGCGATAACAACAGTATGTTCGCCCATTCTGATGCTTGTTGCAGCATTCATGACTGCTTTTAGAGAGGAACCACAAACCATGTTGATGGTTACGCATGATGTCGAAACTGGCAACCCTGCTCCTAGAGCAACTTGACGAGCTGGTGCTTGTCCGATTCCTGCTTGCAGGACTTGTCCCATCAGGACTTCATCTACGATGCCAGAAGAAGGATCAAGATTCATTCGTTGGCACAGTTCCTTTACCGCTGCAACGCCTAAATCAACAGCACTCATCGATGAGAGCGCACCCATAAATCTACCAATAGGTGTTCGGGAGACGCCGCAGATGACAGCAGTGTGTTGACTCATATCTCTTGGAAACGTAGCGACTTCTTGAACATACGCATGCTCTTCTTTCGAGGCTACAAAAGCATTGATGAACTCAACCACGTGGCACAACCATGGGCAAATTCAAAACCGAAATGAAGACCACACGAAACGCTGACCAAATGAGAGACGTAGAAGTTGAAATCGACTTCACAAGTAATGCTCTTGCATCGATTCTTTATCGACAAGGAGAAACCGTTGTCCTAGCGTGTTGCACCAAGGAAGCACGTTTGCCAGGATGGTTCCCCCGAGATTCCAACAAGGGATGGGTTCATGCAGAATATTCACTCCTTCCAGGTTCCACCGATTCTCGATTCAGAAGAGAACGCCGGGGCGCAAAGGGAAGAACACAGGAAATTGAGCGACTTGTTGCTCGTTCTCTAAGAGCTGGTGTCGATCTCGAAGAACTTGGCCCAGTTGCACTCAATGTTGATTGTGACATTTTGAATGCGGACGGCGGAACCCGCTGTGCATCAATCACTGCGGCTAATCTGGCCCTACGACTGGGTATTCGTCGTTTGATTGCCAATGGCCAATGCCTTCCAAAGCATCTACGTCCAACCGAGGAACAGAGACGTTCTGGATGGAGCGCTCCTTCACTTTCTCCTGAAGAACAGAAAGAACACGAAATGCGCGTCTTGCCTCACGATGTTGCTGCAATTTCCGTCGGACTAATCGATGGGAAGACTTACCTCGATCTGGATTATATCCTCGACTCGAATGCTGACGTTGACATGAATGTCGTTAAGATCAGCAACGGTTCATTTGTCGAAGTTCAAGGTACCGGCGAAGAAGCAACGTATCAACGTGAAGAACTTGATGCACTCCTAGATTGTGCAGAAATCGGCTTCGCTTCCCTCTTTGAAATGCAAGCAAGTGTCTTATCTGGCCAAGAGTGAGCAACGAAGGCTTGAAATCCCACGCCACGTGGGCGACACGAAAGGGTTGGTAGCTTAGTTGGGAGAGCGCGGCACTGAAGATGCCGAGGTCGCCGGTTCAAGTCCGGCCCAACCCACCTTTCACCCATTTTCATCAATGGGTTCATTTGTGGTAACATATGTGCACATCACATGGGAGAGGCGAGTATCGGAGAGGAAATGCCCAAAGAGGCGCCCGAACCCGAATCCAAGAGTGATTCATTACTCAAGGAACTCAATGAAATACGTCGCAGACGTACTGATGGCGACAAGCGCAGTATGTTTGCAAAGAAAGAAAATCCCGTCCTCTTCGTCGGAGTCATGTATGGAATCATCTACGGCGCACTTATTCTATCCATGTCATCAGGCATGCTTGGACAATCCACGGCAATGGATCACGGCGCTTCGAAAACATTCCTCGACATAGGCGAAGAACCATGCAACGAAATTGATGATGAACCATGGATTCACATCTTCCCTAACGAAGATGCCGAAGTCTTTTCACTAAATGTGTACAATTTACCTGCTGGCTATGCGGTATTAACATACAACATCGTTGAAGAAGGAACTTCAAGTTCATCGAATTCGAGTGAAACCACACGAGTATTGGAAGATGAAAACAATCGAGTTCATGCAAAGGCTGACTACAGTGAACTGGAAGAGGGGAATTATGTGGTCTCGCTATCCATCGAGATGTATGACACAAAGGAAAGTGCTGAAAATAATTCAATTCCACCAACTATGGAAGAATTGCAGAAGTCGGTGGACTTTGAACTTGAGATTACAACAAAAGGATTTGCCTTCCTTCCGTTTGGAGGAGATGAAACTGTACGTGAAGTCCGTATCACTGACTCCGGACCACGTTCTTGCTGGTCTGTACAGGAGTTAGGAAACTGGGGCTACATCCTCCTAGTCGCTGAATTAGGTGGCGGTCGTGAAACAGCTATGCTTGCGGGTGGTGCTGCGGGAATCCCAGCATGGTGGATGGCTTTCAATTCTCTATCATTATCCATCTTTTCGCTCTTGATTGCTTATCCAATCATGTACAAGGTTTACCATCAAGAAGCCGACGATATTCTATCACGAAATCACATTATCCGACTCGTTGAAGATATTATCTCAAAATGTGAGCGACGATTAGGAATCTCAATCGATCATGAACTCGCCAAGGTTGAGCCGCGCGATTTATCGATTGACATCATGGTCCCCTACAAGAATACGGAAAACACACTCAGTGATAGTAAAACAGTTCGTGATGAAATCCTTAGAGAAGTTCTTGACGAATTTGCACTCTTCCGCGTATTCAAACCAGTTCAACTCACAGTACGAAGCATTGGTTCCAATCAAGCAATCGATTTCGACTCTGGTGTTGGGATAGGCGTAGGTGACCGAGATGATGATGCCCCAGAAAACTACACCTCGTTCTTTGAGGAACTGCATTCACTCTCTAGAATTGAGGATGAAGTTCGAGATTCATTGGACCTGTTCTTCGTTCGCGATAATACGTTGAAACTGGAAAATGCTGTTATCACAAGCGATGACCGTATTGTCTTTGTATCTATTATATTCAAACCAACAACACGATTTGCATATTTCCGTTACAAGCGACTTGAATCAGAAGTAGAAGATGAACTCCGCACCTATATTTCTGAAAGAAACAGGGACTTACTCACATCCCAAGAATTGATTGTTAAGGCAAGAAACCAAGTCTCTACATTAGCGGATCGCTCTGGTGCAGGCAGAGTTGAAACCAAAGGCGACAAGGACGAGCGTATAGCTGCCGTTGCACGACAAGATGGTTTTGGAGGGCGTATGCTCCAGACAAAATTGCTTGGAGATATTCTCTCTACTGTGGAATACACTGCTAACGAAAAGCGTGAAATGATTAACAAATGGGGCTTCTGGGGATTGATTGTCTTTGTATGGATTCCGTTCATGGCGTCTGGAGTTCTTGTAGGGGCTATGCTTGGCTTGCTTTCAAGAATGAAGTTCATGCGTGTGCTCATGGCTACAATGGTTGGTGGTTTTATCGCATCAATTACGTGGGCATACACCGCAGAAGGTATTGTTAGAATCATGCACAAGTACAAACTTGAAGCGGTCATTCCAATCATCATCATCGTATTCATCCTAGCAGCAATTCTCCACATCCGCTCGACAAAGAATCGACGACAAACTGAATTGTTTGAAGACACATTGCTGGACAACTTCCACAATGATATCAAGGAAAAGTATGGATTAAACTAGGTTGGATGACATGGATTCAACTACATCGCTTCAAGGCACCAACGGACACGTTGGAGAACGTGCAAAAATAGGCATAGTCGTGGCTTCTGATCGTGCTTATTCCAAAGAGTATCAAGATGAAGGCGGGCCTGCGATTCTCGGCTTTTTGAGAGAAGCAATCGCCTCCCCAGTTGAAGTTCATTACAGATGCATCCCTGATCAGCAAGACACGATCGAAGAGGCTTTGATTGAACTTGTAGATATCACAGGCTGTCATGTTGTTGTCACAACTGGCGGGACTGGTCCGGCGGTTCGAGATGTTACTCCTGAGGCGACAGAAAATGTCTGTGAGCGTATGATGCCAGGATTTGGTGAACAAATGAGATCAATTTCATTAGCCTACACACCGACTGCAATCCTATCTCGTCAAACTGCTGGGATTCGAGGCTCTTGTCTCATCTTTAATCTCCCAGGGCGGCCAAAGGCTATTCGTGAAACAATCGATGAGATTTGGAAAGCAGTCCCCTATTGTGTCGACCTTATCCAAGGCCCATACATCGACATGAACGATGAAATCTGTCATGCTTTCAGACCAAAAAGTGCTCGACGACGATAAGAGCATTCATTGACTTAATGCCCTAGGGACGTATTAGTGACTGCTATGAGTATGCTCATCCGTAATGCAACAATGATTCTACCAGAGACTACAGTGATTGGCGATTTGTTAATTGTTGATGGAATAATTACGGCCATTCAACCTGGAGGAGGTTTGCAACCGCATGATTCAAACACGCAAATCATCGATGCATCTGGTTTACATCTTCTGCCTGGACTTATCGATCCTCAAGTACACTTCAGAGACCCTGGTCAGCCTGAAAAAGAGGATTTGCACAGCGGCTCTTGTGCGGCAGCCAGCGGGGGAATCACCTCTTTCCTTGATATGCCAAACAATGTTCCTAGTCAAACAACTCTTGAATCAATGCATAACAAATTGGAAACCGCATCGAATCGATGCGTAACGAATTATGGATTCTTTATTGGAGCCACTGAGACGAATGTTGAAGAGTTGCAAAAAGCAGTAGGTACGCCAGAAGCTCCGATTGCAATACCAGGAATTTGTGGAATTAAAATCTTCATGGGCTCTTCGACTGGAGATTTATTAGTCAATGAATCAAATGCTCTCAAGACCATTTTCGATAACACTGCTGGGCTGATTGCAGTTCATGCTGAAGACGAGGATCGAATGAATGAACGAAAGGTGATGATCGATGGGCGCACAGATATGGAAGCTCATGCAGAATGGAGGGACGATGAGACTGCTCTTATCGCCACCAAGAGAGCGGTTGGATACGCTCAGGCGAGTGGTCATCGATTGCATATTCTTCATCTCACATCTGGTATAGAAGCAGATTGGTTGCATGGATTGACATCACTCACTGGAACTGAAGGAGAAGCTCACATTACAACCGAAGCATTGCCTCAGCACCTCACCTTTGACGAACGTGATGTTGCTGAACGTGGAACACGGTTGAAAATGAATCCTCCAATCCGATATCAGGTGGACAAAGATACGTTATGGAAGAGACTTCATGATGGAACAATCACCTGTATTGCAACCGATCACGCACCACATACACTTGAAACTAAAGCGAAAGGTTTTCCAAAGGCACCAAGTGGAATGCCAGGCGTTGATACGTCACTCCCTGTCATGCTAACACATGCCTCAAAAGGTGCATGCACCATTGAACAAGTGGTAAAGTGGATGTCTTTGAATGTTGCAGAATGCTACGGAATGATTGGAAAAGGTAAACTGGAACAAGGCTATGATGGAGATATTACTCTTGTCGACATGACCAAGGAGATCATGGTTGAAGATCAAAACGCTTGGTCGAGAGTCGGATGGAGCCCATTCAGTGGACTCAAACTGGTTGGTTGGCCTGTCCTCACCGTTGTGGGAGGAACTCCTGTGTTTGAAAGAACTGAGGCCACAGGACCTAAAGGAAAAATTCTTGTGAATGAAGGACAAACTGGTTCGCCCCTCTTGATGACCCCTTGGAATTAATATTATTCGGGGCGTTTTATAGAATACCCTTAATTAGTCAATGAACTATTTTAGCATGAGTGTTATGAGTGGCATGGAAGAACAACTTGGAAAAGGATATCAACAGATAATGATTGGATTAATTGTATTTATTGCAGGTGCAATTTGGGGTGGAATGCAAGCCACGAATGACATGGTGGCAGAAGACGTCTATTGGCCTGCTGTGATGATGTTGTCTGGAGCAATGGTGGTATTGCTTGGAACAACATTTGGCACTGACCATGAAGATGATCGAAGCAACGATCTTGGTGATGCAATCAATGAATTAACAGAGCGTATCAACAAACTTGTTGGTACATCGTCTGCTAACGATCAAGAAGAATAATCAAAGAGAGTAAATCTCGCCGTATTTCTCTTCAACATATCGAAGAAACGCCTCTGATGAAGGGGGGGTGCCTGTAGCTTCTTCGATGAGGTCGGCTGGAAGTAATGCGCTTCCTCTTTTGTGAATTTTAGTCCTTAGCCACCCAAGCATTTCTGACCAATCTCCTGAAGAAATTTGATCACTAATTGAACCCAAATCTGAACTCATTGCTTCAAGCAATTGAGCAGCATACAAATTCCCAAGTGTATATGTCGGGAAGTATCCAAATGCGGCCATTGACCAATGAATGTCCTGTAAACAGCCAAGAGTATCGTTTGGAACCGTAATGCCAAACCACTCAGAAATCATAGAATTCCATAATTCTGGTAATTGGTCGAGCGGGAAATTCTCATTGAAGATTTTCTTTTCGATTTCGTAGCGTAACATGACATGGAGGTTGTACGTTACTTCATCAGCCTCAACGCGTATGAAACCTGGTTCTACGCAATTGGCTATTCTGTTCAAAGTGGAAGAGTCCCAAGAAGGTGCGTCTGGGAAGGCTTCTCTAAACCATGACATGGCCACATTCCAGAATTCAGGAGTTCTACCAATTTGATTCTCCCATAACCTTGACTGTGATTCATGAACACCAAGGGAGACTGCATCACCTCTCGGCGTATATTGATGATCTTCATCAAGACCTTGCTCATAGAGTGCGTGACCAGTCTCATGCATAACAGCATAGAGACAAGAGAACGGATCGAGTTCATCGTAGCGTGTTGTGAATCGAGTATCTCCTGGCCAAATTCCTGCTGAAAAGGGATGTGTGGATGCATCCATGCGTCCTGCAGCAAAGTCAAAGCCCATTCGCTCGCTTACCTTGATGCAGAATTGTTCTTGAGCATCTACAGCAAACACCATGCCTTCTGGCAAGGTTGGATCGGGATTGGTCTTTTTTGCCTCCATTATTCGATGAAGAAGAGGCACAAGGCGTTGTTTAAGTCCCTCAAAGAGAGGGTCATAATCTTCAACAGTCATTCCTGACTCATACTCATCAAGAAGAGCATCATATGGCGTTCCTTGGTATCCATACGCCTCAATCTTTTCACGAGTTAATGCGACGAGTTTTTCGAGATGTGGGAGGAATGCGGAAAAGTCTGAGTTTGAACGGGCATTTTGCCAAGCCACAAGAGCCTCACTTCTCGCTTTAGCAAATGTTGATACGAAATCTGATGAGAGTTTTGTTGCCTTGTCGTATCGCTTACGAAATTCACGGGTATTCGCCTTTTCTGCTTCATCTAAATTGTTCTGAGTCTCGACTCTGCCCAAGAGTTCACCCATTTCTGGATCGATGACTCTTTCATGGGCGAGTGCGGCTAACCAAGCAAGAATCTCACCCCTAGATTTGGCTCCTTTTTCTGGCATCAGTGTTTCCTGATCCCAACCCAAATGGCCTTGGATGCTACCTATCCGATGGATGTCTTTGACTCGCTGGAGAAATGCGTCTTTTTCGCTCATGTTCATCGACAGCATCACTTCTTCATCAAGACTCGTATGGTAATGTTTGGCCTTTCAAAGCCACACATTCAAAATGGATGAGTATATGGGAATACATGGTGCTTCCATCCGACGGGAAAGTTAAGGATGAGGAATCATCCAAAACAGATGTCGATGAAGATATCGATGCGCTTCTCAATGAAGAACATCACGAACCTAATCAAGATGTTAACACCATTACCGAGGAGATGAGTGAGGAAGAAAAACTGAAGGCTATTTCTGACAGAGTTGTTCAAACCTCGATGGATATCCGGCGAGGAGAGAACGTCTTGATTGTCTGCGATCCAACCACCGCTGAGATTGGACAATCATTGCATGAAGCAACGCAACAACGTTCAGATAGGGTCTTGCTTATTGTGATGCCTAAATCAAGACATCATGGCGAAGAGCCCCCCAGCCCGGTTGCATCACTCATGCGACAACAGCAGGTTGTTATCGCTCCAACAAAGTATTCACTTACGCATACCCGTGCAGTACGACAAGCTGTCAGAGATGGTGCAAGAGTTGCTACAATGCCGGGAATGAATGTTGAACTCTATACCGAAGGAGGTATGACTGCTAATTTCCAAGATGTTAAACGGAGAATCTCCAACATAGGCACACTACTTAGACGTCGAAGAATCATAAACGTCAAGTCCGAAGCAGGTACTGATGTTACATTCGAAGTAAGTTGGAGAGATTGGAAACTTGATGATAACGGAATCTGTAATCGTCCAAGGATGTTGATGAATTTGCCAGCGGGTAAAGTGTTTGTTCTTCCAAAAGAGGGTACGATGAATGGGACCATCGTAATTGATGGATCATGGGATTCAACTCTTATCGATGAGCCGGTTGAATTCATTATTGAAAATGGAACTGTTATTGACGTCAAGGGAGGAAGTCTAGCTGCAAACATTCGCCAATCCTTTGGAGAAGTCGCAAAGAAATTAAAATCCAAAGATCGAGAAAATGTATGGACAGTTGCTGAATTTGGATTTGGAATGAATCCAAATGCCAGACTTGTTGGAAATGTCTTGGAAGATGAGAAACGTCTTGGCAGTTGTTACTTCTCGATTGGAGACAACTCTCGATTAGGTGGGACCTCAAACGTTGGAATACACATTTCAGGAGTTTTAGCAGAACCATCCGTCTGGTTAGACGATACCTGCATCACTGATTCGGGAGTATTCCTCCCAAGTCACGATTAACGATGTGCACTTGCATTCATGTTCCCACATATTGGGCAGAAACGCCAATATGGATCGAGACCAATTCCACATCCTCTACAATGGATACCTGAGCGTATTGTTGGCTGGATATTCATTCCTGGCTGTTGTTGCATAGGCTGTTGTTGTACAGGCTGTTGTTGCATAGGCTGTTGTTGCATAGGCTGTTGTTGCATAGGCTGTTGTTGTACAGGCTGTTGTTGTACAGGCTGTTGTTGTACAGGCTGTTGTTGTACAGGCTGTGGTTGCTGTTGCCATCCTGCTTGAGGTGCTTGAATACCAGGAGAGGGAGCAGATTGTTGTTGATTCTGAATAGGGCGACGCACAGGAGCAACTGGTCTTGGAAGACTTGACATCGATTCAGCAGCACCGGATGAAACAAATTCACTCAGAGTGACTTCTCCGTCACCGTCAGTATCAGCAGCTTTGTGAAGTTCTTCTGCTTCTTCAAGAGGAAGATTTGCAGCGACAGCTAGTTCTTCTACAGACAATGCTCCAGATTCATCGACATCTGCTGCAATAAATCGTTCAGCATCACTTACCCATTCTTCTTCTGGTTCTTCGAGGGCAGGTTCCTCAACAATCACTTCTTCAACAATAGGCTGCTGATTCACTTCCTCCACTTCAGGAATGAGTTGTGTTCCAAAGGCTCCTGAAAATGCATCTTGAGTCGCAAGATCCGCTTCGATTTCATTCTTAGGTAATTCATCTTCAACGGCAAAGGTTTCAACGGAAGGAAGAGGGACGGAAGCAGATGGTGTTTCCTCTTCAACAGTTGTTGGAAGGGGAACGGATTGAGTGTTTGGGAGAGGTACTGAAACTGGTTTTTCTGCAACCACTTCAGGGACTGGAGTGGGCTTCACAGGTTCGGAAACAGGTACGTCTTTCTTTTCTTGCACAGGCATAGATAATCCTGCTTCGATGGTCGCTGGTTCAGCGCTTTCACTTGCAAGAAGAGAAATTGGAAGGGCATGGCCTGCTACATCGAGAGATGATGTCGATTCTGAGGCAAGAGTTTGTATTTCCTCAAGGTTAGTCGATGGGTTTGCCATCATATCCTGAATGGATGTCAAGTAACGATCGACTTCAGATTCGCCACCGGTTGCGTACCCAATGGCCAAGATTTTCAGGAATTGCATCGGATCGAACAGGACAGAGATTGAATCAATCACTTCTGTAGTTGCGAGAGGATGTGCAGAGTTCGTTGCACCAGTCGAATCGGGTTGCCCTGCGAACACAAGCATAGGATCTGGAAGAGACATGAGATTGAGATGACCAAAGATGAGGAAATAAATTTCTCCACCTTCACACTGAAGACGTTCGCTTGCTGCTTCAAAATTAAATTCACCCGGTTGTAGAATGACATCTGAGAGATGTTCAAGTGTCTTAGATAAGGCCTGTTTAGAATCCATATCCATGAGTTGTTGAAGGACGTCTGAGGACTCGGTTACACCGAAATATGCTGCAGCATCATCGACAGCGATTCCTTCAGGTAGAGCGGCTCCTTCTAGTTCTCCATCTGACATCTATTCCCCTCCCCGAGTTGTCCAAACATGTCATGTTTTTGAGTCTACTGATTATCGATTTCGAGCAAGATCGAAGATTGCTCTCGATTGTTGAGCTGTCCAACCAGTCTCTTGAAGCTGCATGAGGATGGTTCGTTCTTGCTCTCCATCGCCAAGTCCCGTGACCACCCAATCAACAGCAGCCTCTCTGTCGTCCTCTTGCCAATCTTCGAAGAGAGACATGTCCACTTCAATACGAGCTTTGCGAACTTTCTTCTGAGGCTTATCATCATCGGTTTGAGATGATTCACCAGCGGATGGACCAACTGGCTTCTTGCCTGCAGATATTGGTTGAGATGTTCTTTTTGGACCACTCGGAGCACCGCCCGGAGGGCCTCTGGAAGGGCCTGAATTAGAACCAGGGGGACCGCGTGAAGGCCCACTTTTAGCACCTGGAGGCCCACGTGAGGGGCCTGTCTTGGTTCCCGGAGGACCTCTGGAAGGACCTGCCTTAGCCCCTACTGGTGAGCGTGAAAGTGGTGCTGCTCTGGATTTAGAATTGAATGAAAAGTCATCATCGTCTTCATCATCCGCAAAGAAGTCCTCATCGTCATCATCATCGTAATCGTATCCGCGACCTCCGAGGGATCTCAAGACTAATCCGATAATGAGGAGTACGAGAATAAGACCGCCTATGATTCCACCAAATGCGAGAGGAGACATACCAAACACGGTTGTTTCCTCATCAGAGCCTCCTTGGTTTGGTAATGGACAACCGTCTTCATACCCGTCTTCTCCTTTAGATTCCTCAGGGCAATTGTCGAGAAGGTCATTTATACCGTCACCATCCGTATCTCTTTCACTCTTGGAGCAGCCCTCATCATCAACATTTGAGGTCGAGGAGTTCGGACACTTGTCTGGCAGTAAAGCGTTAGTCACAAATTCGCCTGGCCAATCTGAATCTCTGGAAGCATTCCATTCTGGATTGTTCCAGTTGTCGCCGTACCCGTCACCATCTGAATCATTCCATTGAGTTGCATCGCCTGGGAATTTGTCCCTACCCCAATTATCTGCCCATCCGTCTCCGTCGTCAAAGCATCCAATCTCAAGCGTATCAAGGTATGAAGTGCCAAATTCCTCGGGACAGAAATCAGCGTTATTGCCATTTAAGTTATCACCGAAACCATCTCCATCTTGATCAAACCATTGCGTTCCATCAAGCGGGAACGCATCTCCAGTTTGATTTACTCTCAAACCAGTCTCAGAATCAATTGTGAAAGTGTAGTTCCCTGAATAGCCATCATTGTCCAAATCTTGATCCAATTGGTCTTCATCTAAACATCCAACTGAGTCCACAGGATATCCTGCCTGAGTATCTGGGCAATCATCATCATTATCGACAACACCATCACCATCAGTATCACGTTGGAATTCATCACAACCAAATTCATTGATATCGGTACCTGTGGAATCTGGACATTGGTCTTCAGGATCAAAGACTCCATCATCGTCTGTATCCTGTGTTAGTTGCTCAGCGCTGCATCCATTTGAATCAACTGTTGCTCCTGATGTTGTATCTGCACACAGATCACCCGCATTTGATACTCCATCAGCATCGTCATCCAGTTGACTGTTAGTGCAACCTGTTGCATCAACTGTTGAGCCAAGTGGTGTATCTGGACATGAATCTATGTCATCATAGACTCCGTCTCCGTCAAGGTCATCTGTGTTTACTAATGGACAACCATCACCATCGGTTCCACCCGTTACTCCATATTGGAATGGACAATCATCAGCATTGTTTCCTGTAGCGTTATCGCCGAAACCATCGCCGTCATAATCGAGGAATTGTGTTGGGTCAAGAGGGAAGTCATCATCTGTATTCGCCCAGCCATCAAGGTCACTGTCTGGGCAACCTGGAACAGGGTCTGTTGAGGTCCCGAATACGTTTGGACATCCATCAAGGATGAGCCCTAGAGCATTGGTAGCGTTGTGGAACGAAGTCCATCTATCTGGATAACCATCGGAATCATTGTCATCTGCAGCTGCGATATTGAACGGGAAGAAGTCTGGATTTGTTGCTCCAATCGTTCCATTGTCACCGTACCCGTCCCCATCACTATCGGCCCATTGAGTTGGGTCATTGACCCACAAATCTGCACCGTCTTCAGTGTCCCAATTTATCCCGCCAACATTTGATGGGTCGCTTGCACCGTCACCATCGCTGTCTTCACATCCGTTACGGTCTCGATAAGATGTCCCGTAATTGTAGGGGCAAAAGTCGCCAGTGATGAGATCGCTCTCATTATCACCAAAACCATCATTGTCGTAATCTTTGTATTGGCGAGGATTGAATGGGAATTTATCACCTGGACTCGGTTCGATATTTCCTGCAAGCCCAAAGATTGCGTCACAGCAATCTGGACCGTAGTTATCGCCAACTCCATCGCCATCGCTATCTTGGACTTGCTTCCAATTCTGTTGATAGCGGTCACCGTAGATCCAAGTTCCGTCATTGTTAGACCAACCATCCTCATCGTAATCAGGACAGCCATATCGGTCATGGATTGAGCGCCCTGTAGCTGTTGGGCATGCATCGATGAGGTCTGCGAAGCCATCACCTTCAAAGTCCACACAGCCATGTGTGAAGTATTCAGATGGTCCATTTTCACTTGGACATTGATCTGATAACGGACCGTTTGGATTGTCGCCAAAACCATCCAAATCTGCATCAGCCCATTGATCGCCTGTGTATGGTAAAGCATCAAGTGAATCAAAGATCATATCTCGATCAGAATCGAGATAGAGACGAAGCATATCGACATCCTCGTCAAGAGTATCGAAGTATGAGAGTATAATCGTTCCATTTGAATCGACTAACGAAGAAAAATTCTCGTTGGTATAGACGTTCTTCATTTCATGAGAAGACCAGCCAATAACGTCGTTCTTCGTGGAAAGAGTTTGGTTTACTGGATTCATAGTATTGACCCGTAGAGTATCGGTGCCAGGAGTTGTCGTGAACAGAATGAGCCCTGAATCCGTTGAGACAAGATCCCAGCTTCCGTTATTGCTAGCAACGAGATTGCTCATTGCATTATCAACAGAGTACAACCACGTATTGTTGCCTTCGGTGAGCGTCGATTGGCGTTCATAGAGAGGGTGTTCAAGCCCTCTGACTGCGAGATACAACGAATCGCCATGACTGGTACATGAAAGGTCAGGTGAGCCTGCCAATTGGCTGAGGGCCCCAGATCCAATCTCTGACTGAGTTACACTCCTCCATGCCATAGATGAGTTGTTTCGTTCATGTATTCTGAGGAAATGACTGGAATCAATTGAAGCGACGATAACATCTCCATCTGGAGCCGAGCACATTGAAATCTCTGTATTTCCGTCTGTTAAACCAACCAGGGTTTGCGAAGAACCTGTATTGAGATCAATGACTTGCAGTTCGAATGCCCCACTGTTGTTGACTGTTGTTGCAAGCATTGAGGTACCGTCCCAAAGTTGTGTGGTTACCGCTTCATTTCCAATAGCCAAACCCGATGCGAGGATCGTTGAGGTCGTGAATCCAGATTGAGTCTTAACGATGTGTTGAATCCGATCGAGCTCCGAATCTCTGATGAGAATATGCATATCTGATCCTTCAAACCATAAGGATGGGGATGAGGTAAGATTTGCGGTACTGAGTTCATCTCCAGACCATCCATCTGGTTTGGATGAGTCTTCTGTGCTGTAATACAACTTAGGAATTGTAGCGTGAGAATAGACGACGTGAAGGTCGCCATTCGAGTCAACAGCAGATGCTGGATTGGTTCCAAATTCACTCAGGGTGCGGATATCTTGATGAAGAGCGGTCCAAGCAGTGGATGTTCTGAATAGGAAACCAGAGAGTTCGCTTTTCTGTGAATTTACGGTTTCACCTTCCAGTCCAGTATCATAATACAGCAAGTACGGCTTTCCAGATGCCGAGGATTCAAATTGGATATTAGCAACGTGTGATTCCAGCATCATTTCAGAAACCCAAGAACCACCTGGAGAACCGTCCCCAACATGCTCAAGATGAATCAGCGATTGTTCTCCATTGGCTTGATTCTTATCGAGAGCAAACACCATTGCTGTTTCTCCACGGTCGGCGGTTGCAAGACGCAAGTCGCTCATTTCACCGTCAAATGCGAATGTGCTTGTATCAAAATCTTGTTTTGATACGACAACGACGTCAACACCGTATGTTGTGCCTCTCGATTGATTTCTGACAGTGTAAAGTAATTCGATTGTGCCATCAGCATTAGAATCAAAATTACCTAGCGTAACCAATCCAAGATGTTGTGGTTGCACTCCTGTTTGAATGGTCTCAGGCGTGCTCTGAAGACCACTTGCTGAACCAAGATACAATTCCAGGAGACCTGCTGGCGTAAAGCCAGAACTTGAGCCAATCATTGTATCCATGAATCCGTCGTCATTGATGTCCCCAACGCTTTCAAACATCCAACCGAGGCGCTGGTTCATACTTCCCTCACTCGTCCAATTTGCTGTTGAAGTGAAGTTTTCGATTGGACCGCCATGGAAAAGATGGACCTTTCCTGAAAGGAGATCTCCTCCCAAAGGTGCAAGTTCCTGAAGAATCAACTCATCCATGCCATCGTTGTTGATATCATCGATAATTTCAACAACTGTGCCGAACATTCGTCCTTGAGACAACACTTGAATTTCGTTATCTGGAGTTGAAGAAAATCCTGAGGTTGAACCATAGAATACCTCAATTGCAGAATACCCTGTTGGAGATGATTCTGAGCCCGTATTTGAGACAACAAAATCACCGAATCCGTCGCCGTTGAGGTCTCCACCGCTTGACATTGACTGACCGAAATACAACCCGTCTGTTGATTCGGTAATGTTGGATTCCCAAAGAAGACCAGTTGGCGTTCCGGCGAAGACAGAAAGTCGACCGTTTGATTGTCCTCCATCTGTCCAGTTGGATTGGAGTGCAACTAGATCTGAATGTGAATTACCGTACATGCTATCGATAACTGAAAGTGATGCTCCGAGCATTTCTTCAGCGTCAGCTGAAACATTCCAAATCAAATCATAATCTGATTGGGATTCAGAACTCCATTCATACATAGCGATACGGCCATGATTTGATTCTCCTACACGAGACGTATTGTCAAATCCAGAAGAGCCGATAACAAGTTGCGAGTTTCCGTTGCCCTTGAAATCTCCAACAGCAATATCGCTACCAAAGTGTTCTGCATTTTGTGCTCCTGTCAGGACATGCGCATTGCCTGTGTCCAACCCTGTTGCGCTTCCAAAGACGGTTACAACACGCCCATTTGATGCCAATCCGCTGCTTGAGGCAGTTGGTTGTGCCATGATCACATCATCAAAACCATCGGCGTTTATGTCTGCAGAAAGAATCGTTCCTTCTTCCACATCTGGATAGAGTTCGTATACGGAATCAGGAGTAGTTGAGATACGACCTGTTGATTGGTCCTCTAGACTCTTGAAGATCGAAAGTTCCGTTATTCCATTTGAAAAAGTAGTTGTAGCAATTTGAGCTAAATCATTTCCATCGAGGTCGAGACCAAGAGCAGTGTGGGCATCAGCACCTCTTGCAAGAATTTGGGTTGTGATTTCCGAACCATCTATTTGCAACCGTACTGCTTCTTGAGATCGAGTATAAGCGATGTTCGCAACGCCAGTTGAATCAATTTTGAGTTCAAGTTCTGAACCGACTGGACCAGAATCGAGGATACTGTGATACCAACGCATTCCGCTGTTGTTTACTTGCCACAGGACACCTGTTGCGTTGCGAACTACTGCAAATTCTTGACCATCAGGAGTAAGTGCGAGTTCGATTGAAGTTGGCTCGATTCCTTCGACGATTGTTCTTTTCAGCCAAATGTCTGAGACTGTGTAAATTTGTCCTTTGAAAGCCAGTCGTGCCATTTTCAGATCGTCACCATCAGCATACACTGAACGAGGACGTTCTGATTCATCGACTGCAACAGAACATCCGATAAGACCTGATGAGGTCGATACTGTATCGATGAGAGAGGTTGTGAATACCCCGCTTGAATTTCTGATACCCATGTATACTGAACCCGTAGAATCCATCCAACACAGATAGACTGTTCCGTCTTCAGTAAGATACATGTCTGGTTCACTAAGATTAGTGGAAGCGTTATCATGCAACATTTCGGTCATCCAATTATCAATTGACGAATCTTGGCGAACGACAAGATTTGACATTCCTTCAATATCGATGTTCTGACCACCGAGGTCATGGCCAAAAGTTAGTGTTCCAGGGAGAGTACCCATCGGCTCAACAGCATCATCTAATGCAATCGATTGTGGATTGAAATCACCACCCATTGGAGCAAAAAGTTGGACCATCATGAGGACGGTCAAAAGGGTCGCGAGGACCCTCTTTCCAGACGTCGGACCCCTGCGCATGATTTTGTTAGAATCTTCAACGTTCTAAACCATTGTCCGAGGTTGATTCTTTAACATGCAAAAATCGCTTCACCCATCAGGTCAAGAACTAGGATGAAATGGGTGTTTTATGACAGATGTTCTTATCGTTGGGAACGGCGATTCCCCCTCCGATTCTGTCTTGGATTTTTTTGTTTCAAAATCAAGCACAATTATCGCTCTTGATGGCGCTGCGATTACCCTCGAGAAGCGAAACATTAGGCCTGATGTGATCGTTGGAGACATGGATGGTTTGACATCAGAACAACTCGATGCCTTTCACTCCCAAGGAGTTGAAATCATTCATGATCTAGCCCAGGATACTAGCGATATTTCGAAGGGACTGGCTTGGAGTAAAGAACACCACCCCGGCAAACAAGTCAATGTAATTGGCATTACTGGAGGGAGATTAGACCACCAACTCGCCGCATTTTCAGCACTTTTTGAATGTCAGAGTGATGCCCATCTCTACATTGATGATTGGTTGGTTGTGCGAGTAACAAAAATACCGATTCAGTACAGTACTGTGAAAGGAAAGAACATCAGTTTGATTCCCTTTGGAGAAGTATCTGGAGTTAGCTTAAGTGGTTGTAAATATCCTCTCGACAATGAAAATCTTTCTTCGGGAACAAAGGGAATACACAATGAAGCACTTGGACAAGATATCACAATCTCATGCCAGCAGGGCAATCTCCTACTCTTGATCAACAATTGAAGGAGGCAGGAAATTCCTTAGCATTTCGCTGTATTCTTCCTGCTCGTCCCATGCTTGTGAGCGCTGGTCGACACGAGCCTTTTCCCGAGTCTGTTCTAAACTGCCCCAATTTTCGATAAGTCCGAGTTTCAATGCAGCTTTTGGAGTATATCCAGGAAGGAAGTTTCTCCATAGGAATGGAATGCGTCCAGGCGTAACAGTGTTAACAGCCCGAACGATGGAGGTGTTGCATGTTTTGAATAAAGTATGATAAAATTCTGGTCGTTGTGTGAGTTGGTTCAGACGATGGGACATTTGAACAATCATTTGTCGTTCTTTGTCAGGAGGTGTAACTACTCGATACATATGGACTATGTTTCCTCTGCCATGTGTCCTTAATTGCGTCACATCTCGTTCAAAACCAAGGAGGAGATACAACTCATACGAGCGCCAAAGTCCTGTCCAAGGATGATACTTTTTTCCCTTCACTCGACGTGCTTCGAATGAGAAGGAGAGGCACGTACCGTCCTTGAATTCAAACGTGAGGTAGGTATGTGACATGCCTTTGAACGAGTGAAATTGGTCGACAACGAACCAAATGTGCTTGACTTGTTCAGAATCGACTTTCACTTCGTCCACCCAACGCTCATCTCGATCTCTGGTTGTTCTCCAGTGAAAATCCCTCACATTTCGGAATGTAATCATTGAATCCTCAAACTCAGCTGATGAAATGAATTCACAGTCCGATTGCCAATCCGCATTCAAGCGTGGTTGTTTTGGTCGAACACGTGTCCACCAGAGCCATAACCCATGAAGCGACATCAGTCCTATCAAACTTCCAAAAGCAATGAGAGTAATCAACAACCAGTCCTGCAAAGAATCACCAACGTTGCCAGATATTGAATGAAGCATCCCACCAATCGAGAGAACCATCTGGATGCTTACGCCATAACTGGCCCTCATCATCGTTCATGGTTGGAAGGCCCTCAGAGTCGGGTGTACCATCTGCTAAAATTTGAGGAGGAGGCCCTAGTTCAGGTAAAGCAAGCAACTCATCATGTTCCTTGATTCGAACAAGTAAAACGAAAACGACAATCGCAACAATGAGTCCTAAAGCAGCCATAGTATACCATCCGACTGCTTCAGTACTGGTATCAGCACCAAAAGATTGACTTGGCAGGGCTTCTTTTTCTTCCGCAGTCAAATCAAGCGCAGGGAGGCGAACAAGATTTACTGCTTCCGTGCTAACAATGTTCTCCATATTCGTTACCTTGAGAACAATAAGATGAACGCCAGCAGGCAAGGTTGAGCAATCGAACACAGAGGTATTTGAGATGGTTCCTTTGAGTGTGGAAACCTCCCATGCTTTTTGATACGAAGTGAAATCTTCATTGGAATCCAGTCCTTGTAAAGCAACAAGACAAGGTCGGTCAGTTGCCATTTGATTACCTGTCAAAAGCAATTCAAATTCTGGTGCTGGTCGGTTCTGAATGGATAGATTGAGCCATGATTCAGCAGTCTGGCCGAGTTCATTGCGATAGGTTTCCTTAAGCGAATACTGACCAGCTGGCCAATTTGAACAATCGATCGTTGTAGCATTATCGAGAACAGTGAATGGTGCTCCAATGAATGTCTGTGTACCTATTGCATCATAGCGAGGACCTGTTTCATCTGCAAACATGCGATTCACTTCACACGAGGAACCTGTCTCTAGTGTGTCTGAACCAATTAATTCAAGCGCAAGCATTGGTGTTTGCAATGAAGGAACCATGTCATATGTTGGTAATTCAATACCAGTAATTCGTACACCATTCATATCATAGAAAGCCAATTCAAGTTCATGTTTTCCGCTCGCCCAAGCGTCATAAGTCAGGCTTGCATTGGATTGACCAGAGATTTCCATCGTTGCTTTCTCAACGACTTCACGATCGTTGTGAGAGGCGGTAAGTCTAATCTCAATGAACGTCGATGGCGAGGAGGAGTTCAAAATTATAACAACTCGAACAGCATCAATATCGCCATCTTGATTGAGATCAAGTGTATCGTTTCGCAATGCAACAAGAGTAATGCCTGCATCAGATAATTCGGTTAATTCTCCTTCTGCTGATGCAGGGGTTGTTATCAAGGAAGCACTGAGCAAAACGAAAAGCATCAGTATACAATTACGCAGATTCCTCACCCCCAGGAGCAGGTGGAAGAGGGATTGCCAAATCAGGCAATGCATCAAAAGAAGGTTCTGCAGACAACATATTCTCGTTTGTCAATAGGAAATCTTCACTAAGGGTTTTTTCTTCAACTCTCAGAGTACGTGTTACAAGTGCAGCCGAAGCACCTAGGATAAATGCAATTCCAATGATGAGATAGGTCATCCAAGATGCTGCTGGGTCTTCGCCCATGATGGCCAAAGCGGCGTTCCATTCGCCGTATTCATTTGACCACCCATCATCATTTGAATCTTCACAACCCTGTACATCTCGAGTTGAGGTTCCAAATATTTCTGGACAATCATCACGCATTGCACCAAGTGGGACATCACCAAAACCATCTGCATCGGTATCACGCCATTGAAGCGCTTCAGTAGGGAATGAATCGGCAGGTCCGTATGGGTGGGCTTCCCAATCATCTGTTGGGTCAGACCAGCCATCACCATCGGTATCTCTGCATCCAAGTCTGTCAAGAATTGATGTTCCTCGGATTGTTGGACAAGCATCCGCTTCATTACCATCTTCTTCGTCCCCAAATCCATCGCCATCGGTGTCTCTCCATTGGGTTGGTTCATGGATGAAGGCATCACCTAGGTTTGACCATCCATCACCATCGGTATCTGGACAGCCCCATCGGTCTCCACCAGCACTCGGTCCAACTGAGGTTCCTGGATGAGCTGGGCAAACGTCAGCAGTTGTACCTGAAGGATTGTCTCCTCGGCCATCTCCATCTGAATCATGCCATTGAGTGGAATCATCAGGCCACGCATCTGCCATTCCCCCGGGACTTGCGAGCCAGTAGGATGTCGGGTTGGACCACCCATCTCCATCTGAATCTGGGCAACCCCATCGATCGAATGTTGATTCTCCAGAAGTAGTTCTACAACCGTCTCCTCGATAAGCCAAGCGCCATGCTTGTCCATCAAACCATTCGAGATTGTCCCCGAAACCATCACCGTCAGTATCATACCATTGCGAAGGATCACTCGAGAATGCATCTGCGAATCCTTCAGGATGTGGTATCCAGTCATCTGTTGGGTCCGAGTAACCATCTGAATCGGTATCTCTGCAACCAAGACGGTCAAATCTTGAAATCCAGCCACTTTCAACTTCCTCTGCATCTGAATTCATGCAAACATCGCCTTCAAATCCACTTAAATTGTCACCATATCCATCGCCATCAGTATCCCGATATTGGCTTGGAATCATTGGGAAATCATCGATCTGTGACGCACCATAGGTTTGATTGTCACCCCATCCGTCGTAATCAGTATCTCTGAATTGCGTTGGATTATCTGGGAAATCATCGATCAGTTGCGCCCCAATTGTTTGATTGTCTCCATAGCCGTCAAAATCTCGGTCTCGCCATTGTGTAGGTTCGGTAGGGAAAGCATCTGCTCCTTCAGTTGTCGTCCAATTTTCGCTAGGGTCTGACCATGCGTCACCATCTGCATCTGGGCAACCATAGCGATCTGCGAAGGATAGACCAACAATAAATGGACAAGCATCGGGTTGTTCAGCAGAAAGCAGCCATTCACCAATACCCCATGCTATATGTGTCTCATTCCACATAGGGTCGTCCCAATTATCACCAAAACCATCTCCATCGGTATCTCTCCATTGAGAAGATTCGTAAGGGAATGAATCGGCTAATCCGTCAGGGTGCGCATACCAAGGCTCAAGTCCATCTAGACCACCAGGGTCTGCGTCTGAATAGCCATCCGCATCTGAGTCGATGCATCCATATCGATCATCGGTTGAATAGCCGCGATTGTCTGGGCAATGATCTGGTTGATTGCCGAGAATATTATCTCCATATCCATCAAAATCGCGATCTCTCCATTGAGTCCCATCGTTTTCGAAAGCATCTGCTCCGTTTTGAACATCCCAGCCGGAGTCTGTATCGGACCAACCATCGCTGTCACTGTCAATACAGCCCTTGCGGTCGTTCGTAGAAGAACCAACAATCAGGTCACAGTCATCCTCTGCATCAACAAATCCATCTTCATCAGTATCTCGCGCAGTTTTATCGATAGAAGCGAGAAGAGTGTAGTCTAATCCATCATTGCACCATGAATCTTTACCTTTAATTTTCACAAAGACATTGCCTGCTTGAGGCATGGTCTTGGAGAGTGTTCCTGAAGGATTGTTATCGTCTTTGGACATGCTTGCGACTTGAGAACCAGATTCATCATGCATCGAATAATCTGCTTCCCAACCATCCCCTGGGCACCACCATGCTGCATTGCTCATCGAACCTGAGAACGTGATGCTGACGATGTCTCCCTGATAGGCATAAATTCTCCACCAATCGGTTCCGTCATTTGATGAACACCCGTCTGGATCGCACACATAACCGTTGGAGGAAACACCATCTGTAAGAAGATTTGAGGATTGTTGAGTGTCATCTGCATTCACTGTTGGAAGCATTGAAATTAGAAGCAGGGCGAAGAGGCTGACACCTACGCAACGCCCGAGCATGTTACGCCAAGTTCGAATTCGGTTATGAATAAAGCGACGACTAGTTAAAGCGACCTAATGTATCTCTGAGTGCTGATTCGAGGTCTGAATGTTCAAATTCATATCCTGAATCTATCAATCGCTTTGGATGAACTTTCTGCCCATCCAGAATCAATCCTTTGCCCATTTTTCCAAAGAGGAGTTTCATCATGAATCCAGGAATTGGAGCAAAAGCGGGCCTTCTCAGTACACGTCCGAGTGTCTTCGCATAGACTTTCTGAGTCACTGGATTAGGTGCTGTCAAATTGTACACTCCTTCAGAATCTTCTTGGTTCATCAGATGATGAATTGAATAGATTTGATCGTCAAAAGAAATCCAAGATTGCCATTGCCGTCCGCCACCAACTGGACCCATCCCTCCCATCTTTGCAGGGAGGAGAAGTTTCTGTAGCATGCCACCTGCAGCTGTTGTAACTAACCCTGTTCGAAGTATGACTGTTCGAATGCCAGCCGCAGTTGCAGGCTCAGTAGATTGTTCCCACTGTTGACAGGTTTCAGCGAGGAAGCCTGAGCCAATTGAACTGGTCTCATCCAAATCCTCGTCACCTCTGTTGTCATAGAAACCGATAGCAGATGCACTCATGAAAAGAGACGGAGGTGATTTGAGATGTGCAATCCGTTCAGCCAAATTCTTTGTCGGAATCGTTCGGCTGTTGATAATGAGTTGCTTACGCTTTTTGCTCCATCGCTTGTCACCAATGCCTGCACCTGCAAGATGAATGATGACATCGAAGTTTTCCATCGACCCTTCCAACACCTCCCCTGTTTGGTCGTCCCATCGGACAATTTTGTTCTTGTCAGAATCAGGATGTAGAGAAGATGTCTTTCGCAATAAGCGATGGACGTCATGACCATCGGTTTCTAAAAATGCTGAAAGTTGAGTCCCAATTAACCCAGTGGAACCACTAATAAGAATTCTTTTTCGAGGTGAATCTTTGAACTTAGCTTGTCGATTCATATCAGCATTAATTCGGCGTGTTCGATGTTTGAACATCTGCCTAAGTCGAGGCATGACCATTATTGGAGCACCAATTCGGCTAAAGAAATGGAAGGGTAATTTCCAATCAACATGGTCGTGGATTTTCATCTCTTCTTCACTTACTGAAAGAAATTTGTGAGTGTGATCCCATCGGCCAAATGGTCCTTTAACCATATTATCGCAGAATTGTTCTCCTTCGATGTAACTGTGATGTTCGGCAACCCAGCGTTGAGGTATTGGTCCAATTGAGATTTTGAACGATGTCTTTGCTCCGTCGCGTATTCCACCGACTTCAACCGGTCGGATTCCTTCCCAACCAGGCATGATGCGTCGAATAGCCCCCGGTCGAGCGTGCCATGCCCATACGTCTTCTCTTGAAAATGGGAAACTAGCCGAGTGTTCGTAAATAGGCAAATTGGATCAACTCTGTTAGGAATCAGCGAACTTTCGTATATAATCCTCAGTTTTGAACTTACGTTGTGTTGAAGCAGAAGTCATGTAGCGAATCTTGCCAAAGACTGCTCTTTCAAACCATCCACGATCGAAACGTCCGAAAATCCAGAATATACCGGTGTATGAGTTCGGATCTCGGCCATCAAGAGCCCATCGATCATTTAGACGAATTAACCATTCGCAGGCTGTCTTCGGGTCTGACGACCACTCAAGCACTTTCTTACCCCACAGCATTCTCAAATAGTTGTGAATGAAACCTTCGGTACGAAGTTGCATTTGAGCAGCGTTCCAAAGTGGGTCGTGGGTTTGTCCGTTTTCGAGTTCTTCAAATGTGTAGAGATACGGGCGCTCATCTTCACTGTGCTCGTTTAGTGTCTTACGAGCCCATTCAGGTAAGGTTTCGAATTTAGCATGGTTCGGTGTCTGATGGCAATAAATGAAACCTAATTCTCTCCAAGTGATAATTTGGTCCAAAAAGGCCTCTGCACCTTCACTTGCGCCCCACCATCCTTCTCTGCGACCATTGTGTGGTGGAGTTATTTTCATCGGATTCCACTTCTGATTTTTCAAGACTGCATCTACGACCTCAAACGAAGAGATGTGACCAAAATGCAACCATGGAGATAGACCACTACTTCCGTGGCGCTCAGGATGATTTCTGTCTTGATGGTAGTGGCTAAGACGTTGTTCAATGAATTTACTTAACTCGATTCTGGCCCTTACTGAGCCGCCTGTCGTTGAATCGATTGGAGATACCTCGTGATCGATATCAAGGTGAGAGAGTGCATCCCTTCCTTCAAGAGATGCTTCAGCGACCCTCCAAATGAATTCATATGGTGTGATTGGAACGTTGACTCTTGCGAATGCTTCCTCTACAATGGCTTTTCCATCAGGTAAGTCATTCAGAGCTTTCAGAGGTTCAGCCATTGGAGGTTTGGCAAGGAACCCGAGTACATTCTTGTGAAGGTAACGTCTGAATGAATATGCTGTGGTGAAGGAACGTTGAGGTGTTCGCAGTGGAATGAGACCATTGCTATCAACTGCGATAACACAGCATTCCCCTATTTCCATAGCACGGTTTGCAACATCTCTCGGCATGTAGGTTGGGAAGTCATCGATAATCATTGCAACTGCCCCTTTGGTGAAGGATTGCAGAAGGCCTGAGGCTTGTCCTTGTTTTGTCTCCACATAAGGGACATAGGTTAGAGGGGCTGATTCGAATAGTTTGCGATTGTCGATCATACCTTGAAGAACAAAAGTATGGATCCTGTCATTTGCCCAACGATGGCCAAGCGCGAGTGATTCCACTACAATGAGTGGGACATTGGCCTCGTTGGCAAGATCTATCGCGTGGTCTAGACCGTGATTCCATCGAGAGCGTCGTGCGCTGGTCATCCAGTATATGACGTGAGAACCATCATGATTGATGGGTATCGAGTTTGCCATGATTCGCTCGGTATCAATCATGCGTCAACCTCCTTGGAAAGTGATGTTCTGGCATCACAAAAGACAACATGGTAAGGTCGTTGAGATTCTTCTGAAAGATCCACGATGGGAAGTTTTTCTCCGGAAACGGCTACTTCTGCGAAAGAGCGTAATGTTGGGGAAATCCATTCAAGTTGCGAGAAAGAATCCTTCGAAACAAATTTTGCTTGTTGAATTTCGCCTTCTTGTATTAACAATGTATCGCTCTGAACTGAGACCGAATAACACAAGAACAAACCGACGTTATCAGAGGTCTTTGTTGATCGAAATCCAATGAACCCTTCAACTGTTCCGTCCAATCCAGTTTCTTCTTTCAACTCTCTTAAAACTGCATTTTCAATTGATTCGTCAGGTTCGACGTACCCCTTTGGAAGACCCCATCGGCCTTTGTAAGTGCCCTTGGCTTCTTGAACGAGGAGAATATCGTTGCCGCTGACTACTGCTGCAGCCACTCCAACGTCAAATCCCATCCGAATCACGTAGGAAGGTTCAACACACACTATATGAAGAACCGTTTAATCAAAACTCACAACTCCCTCTTGGTTGAGAACAGTGCTTTATACCTACTACGCCAATCTTAAGTTCATGTCCAATCATGAAATCGAACAATACACAGCAGTTCCAGCGGATGCGAAGCTTCCTACGAAATACGGCGACTTTAGAATTCGCTCATACATTGACCCACGTGATGGTGCAGAACATGCTGCCATCTACTATGGAGACATGGACAGTCAAGAGCCACCCCTCGTGCGGGTTCATTCCGAATGCCTCACAGGAGATGCATTGGGAAGCCTACGTTGCGACTGTGGGCCACAACTCCAACGTGCTCTGAAGACGATACAAGAAGAGGGGCGCGGCATGGTACTGTACCTACGTCAAGAAGGAAGAGGAATTGGATTGTTTGCCAAGATGCAAGCCTACAATCTCCAAGACAGAGGATTAGACACTCTTGATGCAAACCTCGCCCTTAACCTTCCTGCAGACGGTAGAGATTACACCATCGCTGCAAGTATACTCAGAGACATTGGCTACGATACGATCCGTCTTATGACAAACAATCCTGACAAGGTTGCTCAACTCGAACACCACAATATCAAAGTTCTACAGAGGGTCGAACACAAAGCTGGTATCTGCAGTGAAAACAAAGCATACTTACGAACAAAAGCAAAAAGAATGGGCCACATTCTTTCAATCCTGGAGTGAAACATATGCCAGAAGTTATTTTGACGGCAGACCGGCTGACAACAAAAGAGGCTAAGAAAATGAGTAAAGATTTAATTGGAGAAACCGCCCCAGAATTCGTATTATTGGATGATGAGGGTAACGAATTTGACAGCCGAACATTGAACGGCGAATGGCGAATTCTTTTCTTCTACGCCAAGGACGGATCCCCCACCTGCAAGCGAGGTTGCTTGACATTCAAGGAACAACATGATCTCTTCGCATCAGCTGGTTGTAAAGTGGTTGGAGTTGGCGAAGGTACCGTAGATTCACATTCTAAGTTTAAGAAGAGTCTCGGAGGACTCCCTTTCCCACTTCTATCGGACCAAGACAGAGCAGTTGCCAACCAGTTCCTTGTCCCCGTACACCTCGGAATGTTCCCTGCGAAGTCCAGTTTCTTGATTGGACCTGACAACAAAATCAAGCACGTCTACGATTGGCTCTTCCGCCCTCGACGCCACGTTGCTCGAATTCTCAAGCATCTATCCCCAGTCACAGGAGAAGATTCTTAATGTGGGAACAACTTCTCAATGAGGCAGGTCTTACTGACCGTGAAGTCCGCTCGATCATGGTTCTTGGAAATAATCCGAACATGCGAGCAAGCGAATTAGCAAAGGAACTGCAAACCACTCGACTTGATGCATACAACAGCCTATCGAGATTGCAAGAAATGGGCATCGTAACAGCGACTGCCGATCGTCCTATGCTCTTCTCCAGCCTTCGTGTCGATGAAGCACTTCAACACATCATCGAAATGCGCCGGAGACAACTTGACAACCTCCAGGAAGGTTTCGACGAAGTCGCAAAAGGCATTTCAGAAAACAATGCCTCTTTTGAGGCAAATCGCCGCCAAAGAGACGAGCCAAGGTTCGCTGTCTTGAAGGAACGAAGTCACATCTACAAGCGACTCGAAAAGATGGCTGATGAAGCTGAAGAACGACTCGTTCTCCTCCTTGGACGATACGGGATTCTTCACCTATGTCGAAGCGAAGCGCTTGAATCTATCAATACCGCAGCACAAAAAGGCGTTGTCGTTCAAGTCATCGCTCAACTTGATCGCCGAACCATCAGATTCTTCGACAAACTACACGACTCCATTGAAATCAAGCACTCCGATGATCTTGACTCTCAAGGATTCTTACAAGATTGCACACACGTTGTGCAATTCTTAAACATCGAAGAGAACCCTGTAGGACGCGGGAAAGAAGACGCTGCGCTCGTCATTGAGAGTCAACCCTTCGCAACCGCTCAAGAAAACCTCATCGACACCATCTGGGAAGATGCTGTACAATTTGCAACCGCAGAAGCAAGGTTTTCCAAAGGCCGAATTCACGACCCGCTACGACTTACCATCGGAGAAGGTTCATTCTTGGATTCTTTGGTTGGAGCCCTCGGAGTAAACGATTTGCCAGAACACGATACTCCGTTCAATCCAGAAGCATTTATGGCTGCTGGAAAGGAAGTTAACCAAGCTCGCCAGGAATTGACAAAAGGACGTCTGTCGAATCTGAAAATTCTTGGCATCGACCTCTCACGAATGCTTCGACAAGTTGGAAACCGAGTCGGTCACGAACTTGCTTTCTCACTTCGTTCAATCGAAAACCACGTTGAATTCCTTGACGAAATGATGGACTGGTGGGAATATGCAGGACTCGGTCGTCTCGAATACGGAATTGACCCAGTCTTCCACGTTCAAGTCGGACTTGACCATCCTCCAAGTGATGATCCTGACGTGTTGCCAATGTGGGAACTCGATGACGGTATTATCGAAGGAGCACTCATGACCCGCTTCCCACGTGACGGTCAAGTAACTGTTCGTCGCTTCGAAGGAACTGGCGAATCTGATGACTTGTGGCGCTATCACATCATCATGAGCAGTGAAGAACAAACAGCAGAATCTACAGCGTGATTACCTTGGATGTCAACGCAGTGACATGTGTTGTCATTTTTACGTACATCACCCTTGCATGGCTGCGAACAGTTTCAAGCGGTAAAGTAAGCGTCATGGACGTGTTATGGGGGCTAGGTTTTGTCATCATAGCCTGGACAAGAGCCATCCAACTGAATTCATTCAACATCATCTCTGTGCTGACTTTAATCGCCGTTAGCATCTGGGGATTACGTCTGGCATTTGTCCTTCATCAACGTACCAAAAATCGCGGTGAAGATCCTCGATATGTCCGAATGATGGAATCTGCTGGCAAGAATTGGTGGTGGATAAGCTTCCTTCAGGTGTTCCTATTACAAGGAATTCTCCTCATCTTGGTGGCATTACCAATCATATCGCTCATATCAGAAAACAACGCTGACAGTTCACTGTCTACAAATCAACTCATTGGAACTGCACTTTTGATTGGAACGTACTTCATTGGGATGATCATTGAGCACAGAGGAGATATCGAACTCCGGGAATTCAAAAAGAACAGCGGCTCTGGACAACTCAAAACAGATGGTATTTTTTCCATCACTCGCCATCCTAATCATCTCGGTGAAGCAATCATTTGGTGGTCAATCGGCGGATTCGCTGTTGTGGTTGGAGGCATCGCCTCATCTTGGGCTCTAATCGGACCGCTCATCCTAACGCTTCTCTTGCGATATGTTAGCGGTGTCGCCATGTCGGAAGTCGATTTGAAGGATAGGGAGGGGTATCAGCAATGGGTTGAATCAACTCCTGCAATGTTCGCTAATCCGATCAAAATCTTGTTGAAGAAAAACGCCGATTGATAAACTAAAGGGGGATTTTCTAACTATGCGCCTACTTACTTTTGCACGTTTCATCCGCATGATTACTAAGAAAGGCCCTGCGGATTTAGACAAAATTCAGAAGATGGGATTACTCGCTGTAAAACTCACACAGATCTTTGCACTCCGTCCTGATTTGTTATCAGAAGAAAAATGTAAACAACTCCAATCGTTGTACCAGCGTGCGAACTCCATTCCTCGAGAAGATTCGATGAAATTGATTCATGACCGAGCTCCAGAAGGCTTCCTCGATGCTTTTTCCTCGTTTGATGAGGAGCCCTTTGCAGCAGCCAGTATTGGCCAGGTTCACAAAGGAGTCCTCAACGACGGCACAAATGTAGTCGTAAAAATAATCAAAGCAGATTTTGAGAAGTCATTCAGAAAAGACGTCGCACGCATGAAGCGATGGCTTCGAATGGGTCTTTTCCTCAACCCGAGATTGAGAAAAGTGGGAAACCCGGTTGGCCTTCTCCAGCACGTTGAAGACTACACACTGAAGGAACTTGATCTACGAAACGAGATTGAAGGCGCTGAGTTGTTACAACGAAAGGCAAAGGAAGTTGAGCATCAATTCCCAATGCCTCTTCTTTCATTCCCTCGTGTCTGGCCTGAACTCTCAAACCAACATATCCTAGTCATGGAACACGTGGAAGCTCCGACTCTTGAAGATAGGCTCGCTGAAGGCACAATGTCTTGGGATAATCTTCTCCAGCTATTCAGAATCCATGGTGCGTTCATGTTCGGAATAGGTACATTCCATGGCGATTTACATCCAGGTAACGCTATGGTTAATGATGAAGGAAAATTCACATTCATCGACACAGGTGCAATATCTCATGCTCCAGATAAAGTTCGGTCAGCCTTGTTTGGATTCTTCTTTCATCTGGCCAAAGGCGAGTTGGATCAATCATTCGAAGCGATGCTGTTGATGGCTGATACGCCTCCGAGTGGAGCGGCCAAAGAGAAATACATGGCGAGCATGCATGAAATCTATACAGGGTTTATCGGAAAATCTGTGAGTGAAGTTTCTCTTACGCAACAGATGATGAAAACTGTCCGTTGTGCTGTTCTTGCGGGATGTCGATTCGGAGAAGAAGCATTTCCAATTATTCGCTCGTTGATGTACATGGACGGAATGGTTCTTCGTGGCCAACCAGACGTGGACCTAATTACCTCGATGGGGCCCTACCTCGACGAGTTCGCATCAATCGTAGAATTACCTTACTCCAAGGATTCCAAAACTACAGATGCAAGCACAAGTTCAACGTTCTGGGATGGGAACCTAAAACCTACAAATGAAATGGTGTAAAACGCCGCTTTATAAGCCGAATGCCATTGGTAAAAATCATGCCTAACAATAACTCTCAAAAAGTCATCATTGTCGGTTCCGGCCCTGGTGGCCTCGCCTCTGCTTTGCTCCTTGCCCACTCAGGACTAGATGTAACCGTTCTCGAGAAGGCTGATGCCGTTGGTGGACGTACCAAGCTCTACAAAAAAGACGGATACACCTTCGATCGTGGACCAACGTTCTTCCATTATCCAGAGGTTATCGAAGAGATCTTTCAAGCAATTGGAAGGGATGCTCACAAAGAACTCGGACTCATGCCACTCGACCCAATGTACCGCCTAGTATTCGGAGCAGGTGGCCACATTGATGCTACAAGCAACCTCGATGAAATGACTGAGCGCATTCGGGAACTTGCAGGCGACAAGAATGCTGACGGTTTCAAGAACTACGTGAAGCAAAACCGAAAGAAACTCGACCTTTCAAAACAATGCCTTCAGACCCCATGGTCAAGTCCGTTGGATATCTTCTCGAAGCGAGCAATCCGAGTCGCTACAGTCCTCAAGCCGTGGGCAAGTGTCGCTGGCGATCTAGGGAAGCACTTCACTGACGAGCGGATCCGCTTGGCAATGTCGTTCCAAACCAAATACCTCGGTATGAGCCCATTCCACGCACCCTCACTGTTCACCATCCTCGCATTCCTAGAATACGAGCATGGCATATTCCACGCCAAAGGCGGCCTTGGAAGCATCACAGCTCGAATGGGAGAAATTGCAGAAGAAATGGGTGTCAAAATCAACCTCAACACTCCTGTAAAGTCGTTGATATACGAAGGAAAAACTGTAACTGGAGTTCGCATCGAAGGAAAAGAAATGTTTGCTGACAAAGTCGTTGTTAATGCAGACTTTGCCCATGCCATGACAACCCTTGTTCCTGATGAAAAGCGAAAGAAATGGTCCAATAAGAAACTTGAGAAGAAAGGCTACTCATGCTCTACATTCATGCTGTATCTCGGTGTTGACAAGAAGTACGATCATCCGCACCATCAAATCTATGCTTCCTCATCCTACGAAGAAAATCTACGAGACATTACGAACCATCGACTCACTTGGGATGACCCATCTGTCTACGTGCAAAACGCCTCAATTACCGATGACTCACTTGCTCCAGAAGGTCACTCGACCATCTACGTGCTTGTACCAGTACCCAACCAACACGAGAGTATTGTTTGGGACGACATCAAGGCTGACTTCCGCGAAACAATCGTGAAGCAATTGGCTAAACTAGGGTATGATGACATCGCAGACCACATCGTTTCTGAGACCGTTATCACACCTGATGACTGGGGCGCATCCGATATTTACAGAGGCGCAGTATTCAATCTAACACACGACCTCAAGCAAATGCTATGGCGACGACCTCACAACCGCTTTGAAGAGGCAAACAATCTCTACATCGTTGGAGGAGGCACACACCCTGGCAGCGGCTTACCAACTATCTTTGAAAGTGCAAGAATCAGCAGCAAGCTCGTTCTTGCCGATCTCGGTGTACGACCTGATTGGAATGGTGTCGATTCTTGGTTCAAGGACGTAAAGCGCCCTAAGGTCTCTGTTCGAACACGCAACCCAACCCCAAAGAAGGAAAGTGTCACAACAACAAAGGCTTGAGGGATTCAATTTGCGGATAATTGGCGTCCTAGTAGCATTGCTTATGCTCTCTGGGTGCATTGACCCTGTTGTCGAAGAAGGCCGAGTATTCACTTCACAGACCCTTGACAGAATCGAGGACTCGGGTGCGTCTTACTCATTGAAGGACAATCTTTCCGAGGGCCCTGTTCTGATTTTGTTCATCGGCGTAGGGTGCATCGGATGCAAGGAATGGACAGATGAACTCCGTTTGAATCATAATGAATGGATGGAAATGGAACCCCCGCTACAACTCGTCTCCGTAGAGCGATACCCCTCCTTTGAGACTCGGGAAGATGTTGCCCTTGAATTTGGAACTCCTGAGAGCAACCATTACACTCCATGGCCGATTACACTACCGTCTGATGAGGATCCTATTCGAAAATATGATGATGAAACAAAACTCAGTTCGACAATTTTCGAGTATTATGGAATGCCTGGAACACCGACTCTTATGCTCATCGATGGGGACGGAGTAACTCAGTGGAAAAGTTCTACCTATTACCCAAACGCAGAAACAATATCGGAAATTGAAACACAATACAAGGATATGGTTTGATGACTGACATACTTTTACTATCAGCACTCGCTTTAGCCTCGATGTGGGTTGGCCCATTTTGGCTCCTTATGATGATTCAACCATATGAAGAAAGAACACAAAAGTGGATGAGTGGTCCATGGTTTGTATTAGGGCCACTGATATCCTACCTCGTCATTTTAATGATGAATCTAGGAGCCCTTGCAGACATGATGGGAGATGGGACTCTCAGTGGTTTCGTTGAAGCTCTAGCAGATATTTTGGGGACTGAAGAAGGAGCAGTCCTTGCATGGACTCACTTTGTCATTGGCGATATCATCACAACCCGATGGATCTGGAAACGAAGCATAGAGACAGAAATAAACAAAACTGCAACCCAGACGGCGATACTGTTCGGAGTCATGTTGATGCCAGTTGGCCTAGCCATTCACTTCGTATCCGTACAACTGAAGAAGGCAAAGAACACGCATTCATAACCAAAAACATCGGAGAACATAGTATGCAAAGAAATCTCACTGTTGAAGAAGCATTTCTCCAGTGTGAAGAAATTTGTCGAAAGGCGTCCTCTACATTCTTTGCCAGTTTCTCTGCCCTACCTATCAAGAAAAGAAAGGCAGTGCACGCAGTCTACGCATTGTGCAGATATCTTGACGACATAGCAGACGGTGATGCTCGTCCAGAAGTCAACGAAACTGACGCACTAAACCAACTCGTTATCGAGCGAGATACACTGCTTCGGTCGATTCACCAATCAAAACCAAACAACTCAGAAGAAGAACACAAGTATCGCTTGATGGCTCTCGTCGATGCAAAAGAACGCCTAACTCGACTCTACAACGGAGACAAAACTGCAACAAATAACGAACCGATTTTTGTTGCTATGTCTCATGTGTTTAATCAATTCCAATTCCGTCTTGATGATTTTGAAACCATCATTGAAGGAATGGAAGATGACCTCTTTGAAGTACGACTCAGAACTTGGGATGAAGTTCGTTCATACTGTTACAAGGTCGCCTCTGCTGTTGGCCTAGTCTTGATAGAAATCTATGGCTGTGACGATGCTGGAGCCCGTATCCATGCCATCGATATGGGTATTCAATTACAGATGATCAATATCCTTCGAGATGTTGCTGAGGATTATCGTGCTGGAAGAATATACCTTCCAATTCAAGCGTTAGCTGAATACAATATCAGTGTCGATGAACTCGGAAAAACCGACTTTGGAACCAACCAACGATGGAGAGCATTCGTGCAAGAATATATTGAAGTTGTCAGGAGACATCAACAATCTGCCAAACATCTCTTCGAATATTTGGACTCAAAATCAAGATTACAACCACAACTGATGTGTGAAGCATACGATGCTATCTTCCATGAGATTGTCCGACGGTCAGGAGATGTGTTTAGCAGTCGCCCGAAACTATCCAAGTGGAGAAAACTTCGATTGGCTGCAAAACTTTCAGTTCGCAGAATTCGAGCGAAATGGTCCTGATGCAACAGCATAGGGCACACCCAATGGATTCAAACCCTAAAGGTCACTCGCTTGCTCATGGTTGAGGTCTTACCCGTATCTGTGACCGTTCTCTTGCCCACTCGAAACGAAGAAGAAGCATTGGGTGCAACTGTCGATGCTATCCCACGTGGCTGGTGTGAATCACTCGAAATCATGATCGTCGATGGTTTATCAACAGATCGCACAAGAGAAATTGCACTCGAAAAGGATGTCCGAGTTCATCTCGAGCCTCGCAAGGGATATGGCCGAGCATACCGCACAGGATTTGTTGTTGCGTCAAATGAGATCATCGTCACCATGGATGCTGATTGCACCTATCCTGCTGAACTCATTCCAGAACTTGTCAAGAGACTTATTGATGAGGATTTGAAATTCATTACTTGTGACAGATTGAGCATGGCTGAATCTGGATCAATGTCGGGACTTCACGGATTCGGAAATTGGGTCCTTTCATTCACAGCACGAGTTCTCTTTGGTTATGGAATCAAAGACTCTCAATCAGGAATGTGGGTGTTCCGCAAAGATATTTTTGAAAATGAAAAGATGCGTCCAACAAACGACGGAATGCCTCTCTCAGAAGAAGTCAAAATCCTGGCTCGAAAGCACCTTGGAAAGAAAAAAGCAATCGAAATCTCAGTCCCATACAGAGAACGTGTTGGAGAAGCTGAAATTCATACGTGGGGAGACGGTTGGAAAAACCTGCGCTTCCTCTACGCTAAGCGAGTCGGGTTAGCACGCACTCGATCTGAATGGGGCCCTCTTGATGACAATCCAGACAGTCTAAACGGCGACCTTCCAGAACAGAAGAAGTGATTATTCCTCTTCTAGGAATTTCAATGGAGCCAAATTCGAATCGATGGCAATTCTCTGTTGCACCATAAGCAAGAATGGAATCAGAACCCATAAGGCCATCCATAGATACATTGTGGTCTCTAAGAAGTCAGGCGTAGTTGTACTCACCTCTCCTTTCACTCCGATGTACGATTCTGCATCTACTGTTCCTGGTGCAGGAGGTTCTGCTTCAACCGCACTTCGGTTTGCTGGACGCACCATACCAATATCGTACCCGCCGCCTTCGAACTCCAAGACAAAACCATCGATACCGAGCGAGGTTTCTGCTTCAAAATTCGTATGTGCTAGGAAAGCTTCTGAATTATCATTTTCAGAATACAACTCCGGATCACCCGCAGAGGTTGAGAACCATGAAATTGGCAGAAGAATCAGAATCATGACAAATATTGTTACGACCATTGTCATCGAAGTAAAGGAAAGTAGACGCCGGCCGAGTGTAAGCCAAAATCCACTATGTTGCTTCCAGAAATCTACGAGAAGTAAGACCAAAAGAACCACAGATACCAGCATTGAGCCATAGATCAATTGATGGGTATTTGATTTAATCTCATCAGGAGTAGGTGATGAAAACGTTTCATTCCAATCTTCTTCATATGTTTCTTGATTTTCCAAAGAAGCTCGACCATCACGCTCTGATTGCCAATGGCTCAAGCGTATGGGGCCAAATAATTCAATAGAAAGATCGTCCTGATTTTCTTTCATGTCAATGGTGATATTGACTGCTACACCTTCAAGGGAAAGTGGACCTTCTTCCACAGTTGCTGATAGGCGTCCAGTAAACCATGATTCATCCTCGAGCGAAGTGTTCAAACCCTGAAGCACGCCCAATTGAGCTACAATCACGATGCAAGCAACAATACGCCATCGAACAATACGACGGGGTGCTGTTACATCTGGGCTCATTCTTCGTCCTTAGAACGGATTGTTACAAACATTCCTGCAAGAGCAATGATTGAAACCGTCATTAGAGGAGAAACAAACGGAAGGAGACTTGATGCCTCATCTTCAGTGAGATTATCAATAACTGGAGTTTCTTCATCAGGGAGTGTCTCAGGATCGATTCCTTCGTTAACTGCTTCAACGTCATTGGTATTGTGAGTTGTAACATCAACTAAGTCTGCCAATTCAGTTTGGTCTTCAATGACTTCTGCTTCTTGTTGAGCTGCAATTCCAGTGAAGTAAGTGATTGAAAGATCGCGTGTAGGTGTCCCGTAAGCGTTGCTTTCTGGACCAATGAGTGTGTACCATTGTGTGCCACCAGGAGATGCAACAACTTGGAATCCAACGAATCGATCATCTTCTGCATCAAACAGTGCGTAAGCCATACCATCTTCGTATGCGACATCGAAATCGTCTTCAAAGTTTGACAGACGGTTCTCAAGATTATCACCGAAAATTTCCAATGCACTCTCAAGCGTGGATTCTCCAATAGCTTCAACGATGGTTACAACCTTATCACTTGGTTCCATGTCTCTGCGAACTGAATCGCAATTTTGTTCCTCACTGATCATTACATCATCGCTGAGGCGGGTAACTTGAACATCAATGCAATATTCACCTGGTCCATCGATGGATGCAGTTTCGAAGCTATAGACACTGTAATCTTCAGTTACAGCCATTGAGCCTGCATCTGAAGTTGTACCTTCATCATCTGTAACGGTCCATGATACTTCATAATCCTCATCGTAATCAAGACCATAGATGGAATAATCAAACTCCATTTCTTCTTCTGAAGCGTCCATCATGTCAATGTAAATATCATACTGAGGCCCCATGGTTTCATCCTCGCCGTTTGGGCAATCTTCCACACGATCGTTGACATCCCACGGGCTGATATCCCATGAGTATCCGTCATCGTCGGTACACCAGAATTCTTCATCAGAGTTATCTCCACAGTCATCATAACCATCCCCGACATAGTCTCTTGAGATTTCATTCAGATTGGCACAAACAAAGTAATTGTCTTCATCATCACCATCAAGTCCACCTTCAATGTCGTCAGCAATGTCACCGAATATTTCTTCGAAGTTATCATTGCCCATCAGTGCATCAACAATTGTTGGGTAATCTCCACTACCAACAACAGAGTTTGCCCACATCATAGCCCACATTGCAGGGAATGCGAGTGGTGTTGGAGAGGCATATGCTTGATGGACTTCAAGTGTGCTTCCATCATCAATTGTAATCATCTGAGATGGTTCATCGAGGATTTCCATAGCACCACCCATGAAGAATAATTCTACTTCTCCATCATACGTATCTGTAACAGAGTCTGTGATAGAGATGTCAAAGTCGCCTGCTGGGAGTCCGAGTTCTTCTGTAGGAATACCAGTTAGTTCAAAGACAACACTTGTCGCTGTATCGTAGTGAATATTATGTTCAGAACAAACATCGCTAATCTCTACTCCGCCAGACCAAGAGTCAACAGAGGTTTCATCGGAACCGCAGTCCCAACCCAATTCTTCTCCAGGCTGGAGGTTCACCATCTCGTTGTATACCGGTGATGGCTCGTCTATTCGAACTTCAATCAAACCATTACTGATTTCGTAAGAAGTTCCAATCGTTAGTTCAACATCGAATGGTAGCGCCTCTCCGTCACCGGAAAGTTCGCCAGAAATACCAACACTGTACTCGATCATAGCGTCAATATCCATTTCCATGTCCATACCATGAAGACCCATATTGTCATCGAAATATTCTGTGTAGAGTACATCAGCGTTGAATAATTGCTCAGCATCGTATCCAACAGTCAATTCAATGCCTGCATAGGAATCATCCCATTCTGCGTTAACTGCGAAGTCATCAAGAACTCCGTGACGTACGGTTAATTCTGTTATTTTTGTTGAGAAATCAGTTGGTGTTCCATCGACATCAAGTGTTGCAATATCTCCATCATATTGTTCAAAGACAATGGTTGTGGTCCCGGTTGTTACACGGCCAATCAACAGATCAATACCCGCATCATCACCAGCCGCCATAACTTCTTGGAAGACCTCAGTCAGGTCAAGTCCAATCATCGACTCAACGTCTGCGTTGAGGTTTGAGTAATCATATTCAATCCCAAATGCGATGGATTCAGAATCTTGTGCAGCTACATTAGCAGGTACAGTTGTAACAATCATTAGGCAAGCAAAAAGCAGAGCAATGGTTCTCTTCATGACATATCTTACAATTCGATAGTATATCAATGGTATGGAGTAACAAATTGGAACTAAGTTTAGACATTATCCCAATCTAAAACTTCTTCTTCATCGTGGCTTGATTCTGTTTCCTCAGACCCGGAATCACCTTCAACTCCATTTCCGAAAACACCCCACGTATCGATTAATTTCATCTCCGCCATTACTTGTCGACGACGTTGAATGGTGATGAGAAGACCCACGATAATGACAATAGAAATCGCTCCGATTAATACAGGAGTGGACAAGAAGCCCCCTCCATCCTCCTCAACGACTTTCAATGGCTGGTAAAGGATATCGATGTTGGCATTATCACCTTCTCCGTCTGTTGCAATAATTTTCAAACTTGGACTCCCTTCACCCTCTGGTTGGAATTGTAACGATCCTGTCCAAACGGAATCTCCATCATCGTCTGTAAGATTGAAACTCCACGATTGGATGAGGTGAGTAATATCAACACGTACATTGTCTGTCGAGCCATCGGCATCAATCAATTGAACCGAAACCCCTAATTCCACTATTTCACCAGATACAAACTCATTTTGTGAAAGTTGTAAACTCGTTTGAACCAACTCTGGTAAACTTGATCGTACTGTGAAGTTGATGTGCTCTTCTGAGACTGCACCTCGAGCATCTTCGACATAGAGGGAGACATGGTGTGAACCAGGCCCAAAGACTTGTGAAAACATAGATTGTGTGCTTAAAACGGTCATTAAACCGTTATTTGGCTGATTTACGGAAGGCCATAATCTCCATTCACGAAGAACAAGATCATCGTCTGCATCCGATGAATCGCCTTCAAAGGAGATCGCTACTCCTGGCTCGAACGATTCTAAATTCGAAGGTGAAAGAAGAACGGCAACCGGGTCGCTTGCCTCGATTGTAAGGTGTACATATTCAATACGGATCGCTCCAGTAGAATCGATTAATTCAATCTGTACATCCTGTTCACCTGCATCGAGATTAATCGAATGTGTAACCGATGTGTTGACATCTGTCAATAGAGGAACATACGTATCTGTGATTGCATCGTAATCGCGTACAGTCATTGTAAACTCATCACCATCATAATCAATGCTTGAACGGGCGTCGAAGAGAATCATATTACTCGAAGAGTGGACGCTGTTATTCAGTGGGGAAGCAAGGCCAAGAACAGGTGCTGATGTCGAAACTGAAAGTGCCCGAGTTGTGGTCACTGATGGATTGATTCCATCACTGATTGAAAGCGTTATGAGGTGTTCTCCTGGACTCAACCTTTCCTCAAAAGTCAACCAGTCTTCACCTCCAGGTGTGAGAAGACCATCAACATCACTCGTCCACACAATTTGTAAGAATTCTGAACCTGCTGCTGGTTCAATCTCAGAACAATGCCATTCCCCCTCAACAGGGAAGGTTGAGCAAGCTGAGTCCCAATCACCGCTCCCATTAGCGCTAAACGGGATGAGAATTGACGAATCTAAATTATCAAAGATTTCGAGGTCTTGGATGACTGCTCTAGGAACAGAATTGTCGATTGTAATCAATTCTGAATACACAGACATTTGTCCACCGTGCTCCATCCGGTTATCGGTTATCCTCAACTCGATTTGGTGGACGCCACGTGAAAGATATCCGTCCCAAGAGATGTTGTCAATATCATTGCCTACCATCAGTGTTCCATCAACGTTGGACCACCATTCAAATGAGACATCATTTCCTTCTGGGTCATACGACGAACTTCCATTGAAGAAGATCAGGTCCTCGCTTGCAGTTCCATTTCGTTCAAGTGTAAACGAAGCCTGCGGCATTTCATTGAACAGCTTCACTTCAGCGGAGTATGTGTCGTTGTTACCGACTTCATCCCATGCGATTACAGTCAAGAAAAAAGAAGCGGGAGGATCATCCGCAAAATGATCGAACGTGTACGTAAGTTCCTGCGGACAATTCCATTGATTGTCCCAAACTGGACTTTGTCGATTGTAACCTCCGAATGTGATGATGCATGCGAAATCATCACCTTCAGGATCAAACGTTCCTGTTGTATTAATCACAACAGTGCCTGTTTGTGGCATAATCAGTTCGCTGTATTGCGTTAAGATCGGTTCAAATGTCACGCTCAGTTCAGGTGCAAGATTGGTTAATTCAATTGTTCTACTTTCTGAAACGCAATGCCCTGCATCGTCACACAGTTCCAACGTGATGACATGGATACCATCGCTCAATCCCACAGACGGGGGTGTCAATCCATTCCCAGTCAACACAGAGACTCCACCATCGCTCAACCAACCGTCTATGGACGAAGTCCATGTAAAGGTCAAGATGTCGTCATCAAGGTCCCATGAGTCTGACGCGTTGAACTCTACTTCACCTTGTGACGGGAAGATGGCTCCATCTTGTGGAGAAGTCCACATCAAGAACGGTTCTTGGTTATCCAAATCCAAACGGCAATACATGATTTGGTCTGAATCAAGGACGGCTGTTGTTGAATTACTCACGCTGTCATATCCGCAGTTGACTGTTACGTCATTATGGGTCGAAGCCCCTGTATTGCTCCAACGCTGTCCAATGAAATCAGTAAGTTGTGTTGTGCCTATATCGTTAGTAAACTTCGAGACAGATGGCTCAAATTGACTGAATGAAACATTTGCAAAGGCAGATGGGATACCATTGGAGAGGTTGTTAACAACCCAAACAGTAACGTCCCATGCGACATCAATCGTAGCTCCAGATGGAATATTTGCAATCGTTAAATCAACATTGTTCGGTTGGTGAAGATGCAGTGTTGATGAAGCATCGAGATCGAGAATATGAGTTCCTGTTGAATCAAGGAAGTTCGAGAAATTTACATCTGCATTTTCAAAGTAAATGTTTCCAGTACAGTCAGAATCAATTGTGTTCCCATAACCACCTAGGTTTGGATGGTTCACCAACTTCAAACATTCAGTGCCTCGCAGGACTGTATTGCTAAGTGTTGAGGGATATGCTCCGTTATGATTCGCATCCCAGAACATTCCAGAGTGATTTCCATCGATGGTTACGTCATCGATTTGGCCTGCGGCTTGCTCAACATATACTGCGTATTCAGTCGTCGACTCGTGCTGTATGTTCGCACCAAGGATGTGGAACCGACCACCTTGAGAACCTGTCGTCAAGCCCCCATTATCGATGTAAACTGGATTGAACGATGAGCCTATGTCGGACACAGTTACATTCTCGAGCCATAAGTCAACAGAGTCTTCGGCATATATGCCATGCCCTGATGATGAACGAACCTCACAGGTTCGACAAGTAACATCGCCAGAGGTTGATTCAAGATCATTTGATTTCTTGAATGACAATCCTGCTGATTGCAACGGTATTGTGCCAAGTGACCCATCGTTTTCAGAAGAAACATTGGTGAGCGTTACATATCGGGAATCATAGACATATGCTCCTGAGTAACCGTTGTCCCGAGTATCCAACCCATCAACGACGACTGTCGCCGAATCGATGTACAAGCCATGCTCTGAATTGTTATGGAAATACCAATCAGACCCCTGAACTGCACCACCTGATGAAGACCACAGCGCTGAACCTGGAGAGCCAGTGATTTCAACGTCTTCTAAATGGGCTGCAAAGTATGAACTTGTGATCGCCAAACCTGCGCTATGAGCTCCTTGCCCAGCCTCTCCTGCATCTTTGATGGTGAGATTCTTGAACGTCGTACTTGAATCGACGTAATGGAGACGAACTCCGACACTTGACGCATCATCGACAAGGACATTTTCAAGCCAAGCCCCAGTCGCATTCACTTCGATTGCAGCCTCAGCAATGTTTGCTGTTTTTGCACCTGCTGAACCAGTACCAAGCACGGATAAGTTGGTGAAATCTGCGGTTTCATAATTTGTGTAATTGAAGTGATTATCCTTATCCAGATAAACACCGCGATACATGCTGTTTGTGATGACAACATCTCTGAACACTCCTCGGGTATTTCCAGAATCATCGATGTGGCGAACGATGATTCCCGTATCGCTCTTATCGATGCGCAAGTCTTCAAACAACGGAACACTGTCTTCAATCCAAACACCTGTCGGCTCTCCGAGAGTTGCTCCCGAAATATTGTCCATGACAATGTCTCGGAAGATACCACCTGAACCTCCCCAGAGGTTTAATCCCCGCAACAAATGATCTGTGAAATAAGCACGCTCAACAATTGGAGTGGAACCTGAACCAACTGACATCCCGATGCCATAACGCCAATCGTTTTGAAAGGGTAAAAGGCGACCTGCTTGCTCGACATGAAGATCTCGAATCATTGGAGTTGAACTCCCAAACATGTCAATACCGACTCGATCTGGATTGAAGATTGTAACATTGTTGAGTACTGGATCTGAATTATACAGCGTTAAGCCAAAAATTGAATCTTCAATGTGGAGATGATTAATGATGCTGCCTCGCCCATTTGATGTCGAATTGAATTGAATTCCTTCGTGATCGCTTGTGCTGGACGAACTCGAAGAAAGAACAACAGGACAAGTCGGTGTTCCCTGTATGGTAATTCTTCCATCGACAGTGATGCGAACACCTGAAGACATCGTAACGTTTGTACAAGATGTAATCAGGAGTTCATCTTGAACATCCACAAAATAGTTCGAAGTTAAATCGACTGTACCTGACCACGTTGTGGTTGACCTTGCAGAAACGAAATTCTCACTCTCAGAATCCGGCTGTTCAAGTGCTTCACCATTTGCCAACGGCGAAAGAGACATGAAAAGAAGAAGACATAGCAATACGCCTGCCACCAACGGTTGCCTCCTTACCATGTTTTACCATCAATAGCAATGCCATTTGAAGCCATCCGTTGGTTGATTAAAGCAAAATCTCATACCCCAAGCGATAAAACCCGTATACTCAAGGGATATATCATGCCTGAGGCGTTTATCTTGTTCAAAACTGAGCCATCGCATGAGCGTGATGTTTACCTATCACTGACATCACACGAAGCTGTGCAAGAAGTCCATGCATTGTACGGAGAATTCGATTTACTTGCCCGTATAAGCAGCGATTCGGCACAAAATCTAACCAATCTTCTGATGAAAGAATTTAGAACGATCCAGGGAATTCGTGACACGCAGACGCTCATTGCAGTCGAATACTGAGGTGAGAAAATGGCAATAGGATTTGTATTGATAACAACCAAACCTGGTGAAGAAGAAAAGGTTCGTACTGCATTAGATTCCATCGAGCATGTAACCGACCGTTGGATGTTGTTCGGAGAGTTTGATATTATCGCAAGAGTTCAAGCCGATGATGAATTTGTCCTCACTCGGTGCATTGTTGAGGAAATACGGCCTCTTCCTGGTATCAAAGATACGAAAACGATGATTGGCGCAGAGCTTTAATCACATTGATTGATGAAGTTGTTTTGAAAGAGCCCTTGCTCTGTTGGGGCATCCAGATAAACGGAATCGTAAAATTGCTTCACGGATTGAAGGGATTTTTTGTTGTGGTTCCAAGACAGAACGTAACGCCCACCAACGTGCAACCAATCGATTTGCAGTTGCTGATTCTACTGATTCAATCTGAGCAATATCAATGGTTGAATGAATGTGTTGAGCACGATACGGTTCTGTTTCGAACAACGCCTCAATAAGTAGAAGTTGAAGTGATGCTTTGTAGAGTGGTTGCTTCAATTGTTCAGAAATACGTTCAACTTCTTTGATGGTGAGCGCAAATTGCATCGTGTTTGGTTGTGCTGCTGCTACGGATGCCTTAGCAGATAGGAACTGGACAAGGAGGTCATGTTCGGAAGCAATTGAAATCAATTGATCTCGAAGGAAAGAAGCCCCTGTGTAATCCTCTTTTTGCAAGGCGATTGAATGCTTCATGACAACAATAGATGTGAGGACAATTTGACGTACTGAAGGTTCTTCTGGTGGGACAATATCGAGCATCATCCGTTCTAAAAGATTCAATTGCTCGGAGGTATTCTCTCCAACCAAATCATCGATTGCTCTTGAGAGTACAGATAATTGGAAACGTAATTTCTCATTTGGGTCTTCAAGTGCTTGATACGATTCTTCAAAGGATTCTATTGCCCCCTTTTTCCCTTCGAAGTGAGCGATTTGAAGTCGGAGATGATCAAGTTTAGAATCATCCTCTGCCTTTGACAAGTATTCTTTGGCAATATCAAGTTCAGCCCTGTTCAGTGCATGTTGAGTGGCGAGCCCAATCAATTCAATATTCTCAGGCTGTAAGGCAACTGCTTCATCAAGAAGAGTTGCAAAGGAACCTGAACGTTCATGCATAAGCACAGTTGCTTGTTGAGAAAGAACTGACCCGATATCTTGTTCTCCGCGTTTTATCCGATGATGGAATTCAGCAATTGAAGAGAATGAATCACTGTATTGCGACCAATGTTCAATCGATTCAAGATGAAGTTTATCCAATTCTTCATCAGATAGATTAGAGCGACATACATTGCGAACAAGATGTTGCATCTCCATTGACAAATCATTCGGTATCCAGCGCAGTAAAGCGTGCTCATCGAGAAGAGATACGTCATCTGGAATGGCCATTCGCTCAGCAGGAACTGGGAAAGGGAGCATGATGAATGGAGGCATTGCATCGTGCACATCAGCGGATACTTCACCAAGAACGACTTGTTGAACATACGTTCGGACATCGTCACTCTCTTCTGGTAAAGGCGTCGAATCATCGTACATCAGGATAGCAAGAGGGTGGCCTCCAAGTCGTTCAGCGATTTCGATTCTCTTCTCATCACCCATCTCTTCACCAAGCAACTGAATGGCTTGCTTCGTTTCTAGAGGACCAAGAGAAAGTACTGGGCCTTCTGTTGTGAATGGCTGAGGTTCTCGACCGATGAGGATTGTTGGAATGTTCATTTCTTCTAATGAAGAGAAGAATTGGGCGAAGGCGTCTTTGTGACGAACACTAACCGCTTGTATATCATCGATGATAAGTATCGTTTCTGGTTGATCTATGAAAAGCGAAACATAAGCAGATACCTCGAGCATTGCTGCGGTTTCAAATCCAAAGCGTTGCATCAACATTGATACATCGGTATAGGCATCAATCCCTGCCCAACGCACTTCCTTGCCTTCATTAGCAACGAGTTCTGCAAGAGAGCGCGCAAGGGTTGATTTCCCAATACCAGGCAATCCACGTAGGTGGATTTGTTTCCCAGAATTGAGATGTTTCAAGAGGAGTTTGGTTTCTTTTTCTCTGCCGAACAAAGCAGTCAATGTTGGTGCTTGTCCAAATATCTTAGGAGACGAATCTTGTCGTGACGATACCTTTTCATCGCTGTTTTCAAGAACGAAAGCCCTGCCTTGTTCGGTGATATGAGTGACTTTTCTCTTTCTTCGGCCCCCTCCTAAAACATGAGCTTGGCGAGTGAAAAGAAACCCTTTTTCTTCCAATGCAGACATTGGCTGAAATAGAGCAGAACGAACGACTCCAATCCCATCAGCAATTCCTTCGAGAGAAAGAGAACGAGGAACATCCCATGCGGATTCAAGAGAGGATGGGTGTGATTCCAACCATCGTAAAATCCGTAGCATTGAAGACGATAACACGTTGATTCCAAACTCAACGAAGCGCGTCATACATTTGGATTTGTTTGCTTCATGTGCGAGAAGAAGAAATGCGCGTTCTTTTGACCTATGAGTGTGAGCAATTTCCATGCCGGTCGATGCTGCATCCATTGATTTGCCGGCATCCCCTGGCGTGTATCTCTTCAAAACAAATGAAGGAAGAGTACTCTATGTCGGCAAAGCAACGCGATTAAATGAACGGATACGCTCATACTTTGCCACAAATCCAGATCGTCAAATGATTCCTGAACTCGTTTCACGCTCAGATGATGTTGAATGCATCGTTACAACAACCCCACAAGAAGCGCTCATCCTTGAGCGACAGCTGATCCGAGAACACAAACCAAGATTCAATTCAATGTTGAAAGATGACAAATCCTATCCATATCTTGTTCTAACCGCAGAGGAATTCCCGCGTATTATGTACACACGTCATCCTCCGAAGAAAGCCCATCGCTGGGGCCCGTTTCCCAATGCGGGGGCTGCAAAGCAAGTGATGCAGTTACTGCGACGCCATTTTGGAATTCGTGATTGCAAAGAACTTCTGCCACAAGGTTGTCTTGCAATGCACATCGGACTGTGTTCTGGCCCATGCATCAATGCAGAAGGATACGATGAGCAAGTCTCAATGGTTAAGAAAATCCTCAACGGAGAAGCAACTGAACTGCTTGAAGAACTTGGAGAAAAGATGGATGAGTGTTCAAGTAAAATGATGTTTGAACGGGCTGCATATTACAGAGATCAAATACGTTCAATTCGCACGACTATCGGCCAGCATGTGGTTTCCAGTAAATTGTATCGTGACTGCGATGCAATTGGTTTTGCTGAACAAGGGGATCTTGCTGCATTGATTGTCCTTCATGCTGACGAAGGCGTGGTCAAGGGCCAAGAGGTCTGGCCTTACGTTCATCGAGGAGATATCGGAGAAACGGTCAGTCATTTCATCAGCGAACACTATGTGAACCGAAGACCACCTCGCCTTTTGCTTACTCCAACACCACTCCTCGATGGTTTACAAGAATGGTTGGATGAACGACGCGGTTCTGCTGTTGAAGTACGAACACCAGTTCGTGGAGAGATGGTTACCCTACGAACGCTTGCAGATCAAAATGCTGAAATTCAAGTCTCTCGTTTATCGAATAAATCCAGTGGCTCTTTGGAACAAAGAGCTGCAGATGAAGCAGCACTCCTGCTCGGTGCTGAACAAATGAATCATGTTGTATGCTTTGATATGGCTCAATTACAGGGTGATGAGCGAGTCGGCGCAAGCGTTGTAATGCGAAACGGTAGGCCTGCGAAGAAAGATTATCGCACATACATCGTAAAAGGCGATGCTATGGATGATTTACGCATGATGAAAGAAGTCGTGGAACGATGGTTGAAGCGACAAGAAGAATGGCCTGATTTGTTACTTCTTGACGGCGGCCAAACGCATTTGGACATTATCCGAAAGTTACTCAAGGAACATGGAGTTCAAGATCGATTTGAATTAGCAGCATTAGCAAAACGTGAAGAAACGCTCTTCAGGGAAGAGAAGGAACCAATCATCCTCGATCGTAGAGGGAGAGTATTTGTTCACGCCCGAGATGAAGCTCATCGATTTGTCAACACCTTCCATCGAAAGAGGAGAAAGAAGTCACGTTTGGGTGACCCTTTGGAAAATGTACTCGGACTTGGAGCAAAGAAACTCCAGACATTAATTCGTCATTTTGGGGGACGCCAAGGCATTAGCAATGCAAGCATTGAGGACCTCAAAAAGGTACCTGGCATCGGCCCATCACTCGCCGATCGGATTCACGAGGCGTTGCATCGCTAGTTGAATTCGTCATTATGCATGGCTTCAAAGGGATCTATGCCCTCTTCATAGCCACCGACTTGACGATCGACTAGACCTGCCATTTGGGCGAAATCAGATTCTGATAATCCCATCTTCTGTGCTTTGAGCAGAGAATTCTTAGATTCACGTGCAGCTCTCTTCTTTCGCTTCTTTTTACGTCGTCTTCGAATAAGGAGAATCAAAAGGATAAGCACAACAGCAGGATATGCCCAAAATTGGCCGAGAAGATACATCCAGGTGACTTGTAATCGAATTGTAACCTCGTCATCAAGATCATCGGGTGGAATCGTATAGGTGATGACTTGACGGCCATCTTCCATAGAGAGGACCAAATTACCCTGAGTTGATGTTGCTTCAATTGCTTTGATTCCCTTAGGTAGCGTGAAACGTACTGGTCCAGAAAGATCCAACTCTGTGTCTTCATGCATGGTCGTATCCCACGAACCAGTTTCAAAGACCAACGCCTCTCCATCCTCTGGAGGGAACGTGATACCATCTGTTGAAACAATGCTGTTTGAAAAGACCGATCCGATACTATCTACCATCGAAACCATTGGAGAGAGGAACGGTGACCGGATTGAATCTTCTGTGAGAAGTGAGAATGTCAACAGATCGGGATCGCCCGAGAAAAGGTCGCCCCAAGGACTTGAGATGGCCAATGTGTATCTCACTTTTGGAATCTTAATCGAAACACTCAGGGGAACTTCATCGCCAACGATTGGACCTGGTTGTCCGAGTCCGGCCAAACTGGTTTCAATCTCAAAGTCACCAATATCAACCTCGTTGAATGGTGAATCTTCGAATTCGGTAAGCTCCTTGGATATGATCTGAATTTCATTGGTGAGTTTAATACCAACATCAGTTCCAAATTCCATCAAGCCTTCTGAAGTCAGATTGAATTCAATGAGCCGATCTGGATCACAATCATTCTCTGAAGAATCGGGATCGAGACACTGACGAATAACCTCGGGATTGGCCGTACGGCCCATGATATCCCCCATCAAGCGGATCAAATCACTTGGGATGACATCCATTCGCACCGTAGTATCATCGTTGACGTCATAGTAGCCTTGTGGCAAAGCAATGCGGTGAACCACTGCACTGGCTTCAAGACCGAACTCAACGGAAACTGATTTTGTCCACTCGTTGATGTCAAAAGTACCGAAATCAATATCCAGTGATGTTGAAACACATGTCTTCTGGGTTTGAAGGCATATGACATCTCCATCCTCATTGTAAATTGGGTGGTTGTATGTGTATGGTGAAGGCCCTGCAATCGAAATTTCATTACGGTTGTCACCTTCCAAGGAATGCTGGAGAATAATCCGGTCCTCACCGCCTATGGTTTGAATCCAACTCGGCAAAATCAATTCCAACGTAATCTCTGTGGGAGGGAGGTCTGAGGGGATCATATCTTCGAGGAAATCAGTATCGAGCACAGTTTCAAGCGAGAGACCTGCATCCATTACACGTCGTAAGTCTTCTTCGGTGATGTTGTTTATTTGGGGTGTGAATTTTGAGGAAGGGATATTCTCTTGGATGATATCGAGTAAACCGAGATTGAATGTATTACTTGTTGAACGAAGATAAATCGGATGGTCATAACCCATTGCGGACGAGCCTTGAATACAGTAAGAGATGGTATCTGGAGGCGAGACTGTTTCTGAACAACCCGTTGAATGGGTGTAATTTAAGCCACCAGAAGCGCCTTGAATTCCATCTGCAACTGAATCACTTACCCATGTTAATTGACTCATCTCAATATTTTGATTACCAGGAATTGAATCTGAAAAGGCATCTCCTATCGAATCTACAGGAAATTGGTCAGTGAAATCATCAAGCGGCGCAATTCCGTTTTCATAGGCAAGACGAATCCCATCTGAAGTAATCTGAGGTATTGTTGCTAAATCCGATAATTCAACAAGAGAAATACCCCAGTTCGTCATCGTAGTTTGATCAAGATAATTTAATCCAGCAATGAAGTCAATCTGAACAGCTTGTTCGTCGTAAAGATCAACTGTCAGGTAAAGAGAAATCGCTTCGTCCTCAGGATTGAGTTCAACCACTGAAGTGGTTGGAGAATCGCGATATGCCATCGTAAGGCTCACTGTTTGATCAATACGAGGGTCACCTACTCCTGCTTGGAGGTTATCGACGGTCCATTGACCTGCAAAATACGCAGGAGGGCCTGGCTGAGCAGCAACGGAACCATTGCTATCAACGCCTATGATTGTTGCATAATCTGGTGGATTAATCGAGAAGGTTGAGGCGTGGCCTGGTTCAGCAAACACATCGAATTTTGTTGTTAGTTCAGAGCCCATGATCAATAGTCCTTGATACGCTCGTTCTAAATCGAGATCCGTATTTTCGAGAAGATTGAATGTGCTTGTTGACAAACTGATGTCTGCAATTGTCGAAAAGCACAACGGAGGATCAAAGACGTTGTTTTGACCTGCTCCTTCGCCTCCATGTACCGAGTCAATTGATGCATCGGTCGTACAAGGGATTGTTGTGCCTCCTTCTGTGTAGGAAGTATCGTATTGAGTATTGATGCCATTGACTGTTCCGAATCCTGATGCGAGTAAATCCTGAATTGTGCTTTGAACTTCGCCTAGCATTCGATCACCTACTGTACCAGAGCCATCATCGTAGGCAAAGTAACTGCGAATCATGTCTGCAGGAATTCCATCGTTCACATCCAAGCCATCGTTAGAAAGTGCTGATTGAATCAATGGGTCATCAAGGCCAACTTTAGTACGGTCGAATTCTCGAATTGCCCAACTCAAGGAAAGTGTGATTCTCGAGGTATCTTCTAAATCGAAGTCATATGTACCACGAATCCAATCTTGCTGATGCGGCGTTCCGTCGTCGTTTGAGTCGTAATCATCGCACTCGCTCATACCTGCCCCATCGCATGATGTCATCCCATCAGCAGAAGCCAATGGAGCGATGATTGGTATCACAAAAAACAAGGCGAAGCAGAGACTGAAAAAGCGCATCTTCCCATTACCCTTGGTGTCCATGATTACCTCTCAATCCGAAGACCTTCAAAGGACTTCCCCATAGGAGTGGCTAGAGACGTGACTATGGACGAACTTTCTGCAGTGATAGTTCCCCTCAGGTTCGGGGAGGAAATGTATGAGGCTCTTCGTCGCCTAAAAGTACTGAATAAGCAGTATACGCCTATCCAGATAAGTGAAGAGCTGGCCCTTCCGATTTATTTTCAACACTCAACCGTTCTTTCTACGGAAATTCCATACCGAATTGAAACGATGATGTTTGAACAATCGCCTCCATCCAACAACCCTCATCAACAATTGAAAGAAGTCGTTAAGCCATATCTTGGGAAAGGAATGGAACATGTTCTGGATTTAATTCCTACGAAATGGGAGCGATTAGATGATCTTGTTCTTTTTCCAAAAGAGGCGTTCACTCAACCTGTATGGGATGAGGTAATCATTGACAAAAAGGAATTCTTTGAAAAGATTGCAACTGTAGTACAAGCACGAAGAGTTGGAAGGCAGCAACCCATTGCAAACGATACAGTACGGTCTTCTCAAATGGAATTGTTGCTTGGAGATTCTGGTTGGGTTGAAGTAAAAGATAACGGATTGTTTTATGGATTCGATGCGTGTAAAGTGATGTACTCCTCTGGAAATGTTACCGAACGACATCGCATGGGTTCTCTCGATGTTGAAGGAGAAATCATCGTCGATGCCTTTGCAGGGATTGGCTATTATTCCCTCCCGCTACTCATTCATGGAAAAGCCGCTCATGTCCATGCATGTGAACTAAATCCAGAGAGTATCAAAGCATTGGAATGGGCTGCTCAAAAGAACGAGGTTTTTCAATCAATTTCAATCCATAAAGGAGACAACCAAACAACACTTCCTGAATTACGTGGTATTGCAGACCGTGTCTTACTGGGATTAATCCCCAGTTCTGAGGCAGCATGGAAGCTTGCTGTATTAGCGCTCAAAGAGGAAGGAGGTACCCTTCATATTCACATGAATGTTGAAGAGGAACATATCGAACAATGGATGAAAGATACAGTTCAGACATGCTTAGATTATGCTCAAGAGAACGGACGATATTGGCATTGCAACAATCAGATTCTTGAGAAGGTGAAATGGTACGCACCGAGAGTACGTCACGTCGTACTCGACGTATCATTCTCATCGAGTAATTCTGCATCATAAATCTTTAGATCGGGCGATTCTTCTTTTTGGCCTATAACATACATCATTGCGCCTCCAATTCCCACCGCAACTGCGAGTAATACAAGGATAAGAAGACCGCTTGAAATGCCTCCATCTTCGTCTCCATCAATTCCTTGACCACTTAATTTCCCATCTGGGTCGGCTACTCCAATCATTTCGATTTGATTGATTCGAACTTCATACATAGGGCGTCCTGCAGATGAAAATGGATTATCAATATCAGTACCTGACGGGTCATCCGAAGTTGGTACTTCTGCGATTGCTCTTACGTGACTCATTCCTTGACGAACAATACCAAAGGTTGCGTATCCTCCGTCATCTCTGTTTTCGGGATCGAGTCCGTGAGCCTCTGTTTCAGCGATGTACCATTGTGAATCCGCAGAGTCTTCCTCTGTACCTCGAGCCATCCCAATGGCCCCATCAACGTGGCTCAGGTTTTCATCGTGTTCAAGAGGAATCGTTTCGCCAGTACCGCCTGAACCACAATTTAGATTTGTGGCAGGATAGGCAATGACCGTTGTGCATTCTGGGTCTCCTGATTGAGTGACGAAATCGTTGATGACTCTATGAAAGAAAATACCATCATACAGCCCATCTTCAACATGCTCAACCATGTTGTCAACAGTTATTGGAGCCCACTGAGGAAAGAGTTCAATGATGATAACACCGCTGACTTCATCTTCAAAATGACCGGGCGTGTAGGTGACCTCAATGGAGAAAATTGGGTCGTTAAAGTAGGAGTATTGCATTGGTGTATCTTCAACAACTGGGCCATCGCTCCATGTTGATGGGTCAATTCCGTTGCTTCTCCAATCGGCCTCGCCTTGAGCAGAGGTAATGCTAGGCATCATCAGAAACATCGCAATCAGAACGAAGGAAGTCCTGTGCAAGCCGCCCTGTCGCATGTGTAAGCCATTGTGTTCTGACTCATCAAACATGCGTTCATTGACGTTGGTCATCGAGACAGGTCTTCAACAAATTTGCAAAGTGAGCAAGTTGCTCGGATATGTCATAATGATGGTTGCCTACAAAGAAGCCTTGTTCATGGATTTTGTTTGCCGCATCGAGTGGACCATGAATGCTATGATCGAGATATTCAATCACCGGATTAAGCGTGAAGTTTCCGGCAACAATTGGCCGCGTTTCGATTCCAGCTTCTCGGAGAACATCGAGGACTGGGGCACGGTCACACCATTCAGGCAAAACAATTGAAAAACCAAACCATGAAGATTCGCCGATTTCTCTTTGAATCATAATCTCGGGTATTTCTTTCATCACGTTTTGGAACGTAACTGCATTTCTTCTTCTTCCTGCAATGATATCATCGACTTTTCGAAGTTGTGCTTGACCAATTGCTCCTGACATTTCCAAAGGACGTAGATTATAGCCCGGTAGTACGAAGCGGAATGATTCCATGAATGGATCATTTGATTTCTCAATAACATGATTCTCCTGAGGAAGGTTCCGCGTCCAACCATGAGCACGAAGAGAAAGCATGACGTGATACAATTCTTCGTCATCTGTGACGGTAATTCCGCCTTCCATTGTTGAGATGTGATGGCTGAAGAAGCAACTGAATGTACCTGCGAGACCGAACGTTCCTGCTTGCTTACCCGAAATTGTGGCTCCAAGAGACTCACAATTATCTTCGATAACATGCAAGTTATTCTTATCTGCAATCTCTAACAAACGGTGATAGTCGACTGAATTTCCAAGAAGATTTACTGCAAATATGAGTTTCGTTTTCTCAGTGATGGCTTCCTCGACTGCATCTAAATCGATGTTGAGTGTCTCTTCGTTAATATCCACGAAGCGCATTGTAAGTCCATATTGATGGACTGGGAAATATGTCGTTGACCACGAAACGGCTGGGACAAGAACCTCATCCCCTGGCTTCAAATCAATTCCTTTCGCATAAATCATCCCTGCGACTGCAAGGAGATTGGCCGAAGAACCGGAGTTAGACATGATGGCATATTTAGAGCCAAAAAATGATGCGAATTCTTTCTCGAATTGTTCGACTTCTGGACCCATACTGAAACGATCGCTTTTGATGACTCTTTGGATAGCATCGTATTCTTCATCGTCCCAAGTACTGGTTGCTAATGGTAAACTCACTCCAATGTCCCCCTGAGATATTCATAGGTGAACACCAATGCTTCTTCAAATTGCGTTTTGGGCGACCACCCCAATTCCTTTTGTTTTGAGAGTTCCAAATAACGACGTTTTCGTCCAACTGGGCGAGATAAGTCATGTTGTAATTCGCCATTATACCCAATCACTTTGGCCATGTGTTGATGCATTTCATTTACACTAACTTCAACACCAGAACCGACATTCATTACCTCTGGTAACTGAGAGAATTGTGTTAATGCAGTATTGAGGAAATCTGCCAAGTCAGGTGCATAAAGGAATTCTCTCTTCGCAGTACCATCGCCCCAGATTACGATTGCGGCATTCCCATTGCCCTTGGCCTTGTGCATTCGATGAAGAATTGCGGGCAACATGTGGCCTGTTTCAAGTGAAAAATTGTCATATGGTCCAAACAAATTGCATGGATGAACGGTCTTGAATGACACTCCATGTTGCTCATTGGCCATTACACATGCTCTGTAAACAACGTATTTCGACAAGGCATACCCTTCGATGAACTCTTCAAATGCTCCATCTCCAAGCGATTCTTCCCTTAGTGGCTGGGGAGCATCATTTGGATAGGCTGTCGCACTTCCAACATTGATCATATTCTTGACTCCACATTCGACGCAACCACGAATGAGGTTCAAACCCATCATGACGTTACTGTCAAATGAATGGTGTTTTGTTGTGGTATTGGAAGCGATTCCAGAGACGTAAGCTGCACAGTGAATAACTGCATCAATTTCGATTGTCTTCAAGTAATTTAACGTCGATTTTGAATCTGTTAAATCCAACTCTTCACGGTTTGGAGAATAGACAATGTGGCCTGACTTTTCAAGAAGTGGAACGAGGTGACGCCCCAACATCCCTGAGCCGCCTGTCACGAGAACATTGGCCATGAGTCGTGCTAGTACCTCGGGCTTAAATAGGAATGTCCATAGGGAAAATCAATCACTTTGGTGTCAATAAAGGTAAGGTGATAATTTTTGAGAATCCTCATTTGCACAATATCTCGCAACAACGCAAAGCGATTGAAGAAGTGGAACAGGCAACTCAACACGCTCCTTGACAACCTCTTAGAGAACGATTCAGTAGAACTGTCAATTTATGAAAATGATTCAACTGATGGAACAGATCGAATTCTTGAACGATATGCTGCAGAATTATCTCAGCGTTGCAAAACGACGTTCACTTCAACCAAACTCGGAACTGAACATTTGATTGGTAAAGAAGGAGCGAGAGTGAAAAACATCGCTGCTGCACGAAATAATTGTCTCGAACAAGCATCGGATTTGAACAACTTCGACAAGATTGTATTTATCGAAACTGATGTGATTTATAATCCGTCTGATGTCACAACACTGTTGCATCATTCAGGCGACCTTGTGTCTGGATTCACAACCAATGCAATGGGCGATTTCTACGACGCTTGGGCGACAAGAAAAACTTCGGAAGAAACGTGGTGGAATCATGGAATCCCACGGAAAGAAACACCTGTATGGTCAACATTCAATGGCGTATGCGTGTACAATTCCAAACCCTTTGTTGAGGGTGCAAGATTTGCAGGAATCAATCCAAGAACAAATGAGATTGATTGCGATACTACGGTGATTTGCGAAGTGTTTCGGCAAATGGATTACAATGACATTGTAATGCTCCCAATAGAAGTAAAGCATCCTCCAAATTCGTTCAAGGAAAAGTTGTATTTTTACAAAGAGAAATTCTTGAGGAGGAAGAAAAAATGAAGACGGCTTTATTCACTGTCAGTTTTAATCGACCTGATTTGATGCAACAACTCCTTAGCGGACTCAAAGAAAACCTCGATGACTTAGATGGGATTGATGTGTATCATTACATCGATGGAGGGCCAAAATCAGATCAGCAAGCAATCCAAAAGATCATTCAAGATTCTGATGTCCCCTACACTACTGTTATTCTTCGAGAAGAGAATTATGGAGTGGGGAGAAACCTCATTGGCGCAAGACGCGACCTCTTCGATGTTCACGGATATGAACGCGTTATCCTGATTGAAGACGACCTCATACCCGGGCCGAACTTCATCAAAACAACACTATCATTAGCGGATTGGGCGAAATCATACAATGATGTTGGCATGGTCCAGGTATGGAATCTCCCACATCAAGAAATCACGGAAACTGATATCGATATCGTTGAACCAACCCACGAGCATTTTTACTCGTATTGTATTGATGTCGAAGTTTGGAATGAAATTAAGGACACGATTTACGCATATGAAGCCCAGTATTTGCAAGGCGTATCCTACGCAAATAAGGACTGGAGAGCGATTCGAAAGAAATTTATGAAACCTCGATACTCCAATATTAGAACGATCAGAGAAGACCCAACGCTCCTCCCTATTGATTATGAACACCCTGCTCCATTTGGAAAGCGACTAAAACGAACGGTTCCAACCGGCCAAGATGCAATTACTGCACTCGCCTTGTGGGAAAAAGGATTTATTCGTATTGCAACCCTTGCTCCACGGGCTGTCATGAAAGGGATTGATGGTGTACACAGCAATGCCAAAGCCTTTGAGAAACTTGGACTGAACAAACAGGCACAATATGTTTGGAAACAAGAAGTACCGCTTACGTTTAGATTGTTGAACAAATGAATAGGTTCTCTCGAGTAAAGTCAAAGCATCGCCATCCTCTTCAAGGTCGACCGATAGCATCATACATGGCAGAGGACATCCTTGAGGCGGAAGTCTTCGAAGTTCCTCCAACGCCAGAAATTCCTTATGAAATAATTTTTGAAGGAAAGTCAGATCCTGCTCGCAGTAAAATTGAGTTAAACATCACTCTTGGTGCAACAATTGCACTTTGTGTAGCATTCCTCATTTTTGCAATGACCTTTGGTGAAATGCTCACATCAGATTCGGAGAGCCAATCTTCATACGAGTGGTGGGAAACTCCTCTTGACCAACGCCACACGATGGAACTCCCAATGGATACCATGCGAGCACAGTTGCCTGAAAATGGAACATACGATATACTTCCTTACACAGAACATTTCGTATCAGTCGATTTACCAGCTTCTGAACAAGATGCTGGATTCCCTGAAGAAGCAAAAATGCACGTTGCTATTTGGCTTCCGGATGTCCCAGAGGGCACAAAGGTTCCAGTCATTATGACGATTCATCCTTACTATGACTTTGGTGGAGAAGGGATGCCTGGAGTTGGTGCGGATTCAAATCCAAACACAATCCCAGACGGCGGCGTAGGCAAGTGGGTCTATGACACGTTTGTCCCCCACGGATATGCTCTGGCTCAAGCAAGCACTTTTGGAACTGGACAATCCACTCACTGCCAGGATGTCAAAGGGCTTGGGGAACAAACTGGAATCCAAGCGGTTGTAGACTGGCTTGGAGTCCAAAACTGGTCGAATGGAAACGTTGGCCTAATGGGGAAATCCTACGCAGGGACGACCAACTGGGAAGCGGCTCAACAGCCATCTGAACACTTGAAAACCATCGTACCTATTTCTGGATCAATTGGCGTACAGGAAATGTTCTATCGAAACGGCTCATCAGAAGCTCGAGCAATGGGCTACGATGCTGCCTATCAAGCAGCAACGACCGATTTGACCACTGATGATCTACGTGTCTGTTCTGATGACTTAGCAGGTCCTCTTAACCCTTGGACAACCTACGCGTGGGCTGAATTTGGTGGAGGAGATTGGAGCGATTATTGGGATGAACGCCGACATTTACCAGATGTTCTTGAAAACTATCGTGGTAGCGTCTACTTGGTATGGGGCTTACAAGACTGGAATGTCGATCCGTATCATGCATTCCCAACCTATCAGTTGATGCGAGATGCAGGAATCAATGCTCGGGCGATTGCAGGGCAATGGGCACATAATTACCCAGACCAACCCGATCGACACAGTGAACTTGGAACAGGATATGGTGGAGAAGCCTATCCAAACATGAGTCGTATGGATTGGGCGGTTGAATTATTTGGATGGTTCCAATATTATCTGAAAGACATTGGAGATGAACCAGAGCCTATGGTCCAAATTCAAACAAACGATGGGCAATGGCACGTTGAAGAAACTTGGCCTCCTGAAGACATGACTTGGCTTATGCAAGAAATTGGAACAGAATGGTCGGGCGACGGAGTTGTCAATGGATTGGGTGGTTCAGTCACACTCACAAGTCCACCATATGAGGACGCTTTGCACATGTCAGGGCTCCCAACATTGCACCTTGATGTAACAACTCAAGCCTGTAATGGAGGTCAAATTTTCGCCACCATGTACGACGATACAAACGATCTACGCCTTGGTCATGCAACCATGGACATCCGCTATCGAGATGGTGGATTTGAAGCAAAGCCAGCTGCACCATTTTCAGGATATACGATGTTGATGGAATTCAATCCAATGGATGTTATCGTCCCTGCTGGTCATTCAATACGAATTGAACTTACGGAAACTGGAGAAGATTACCTTCCAGGCCCTTGTGCAGCAAATCCTCTTGGGGGATTATCTGTTGATGGAGGCATGATTGGCCTTCCATTAATCGACAGACCCGTCAATGATGATGCTTGGTTCCTTGCCCCAGCATGGTGGGAACAACAACCGATACCTGCTTGATCAGTCTTCGTCTTCTTCGTAAGGTTGCCACTCTTCTTGGCCTTCTTCGCGATACCACCAATAGCCATCGTCATCTTCGAACCACTCAGTTCCGTTTTCGTCGACAGAGTAATTTTCATCATCTTCGTCTTCATACTCTTCTTCCTCGACAGCAGATGGATCAGCAAGTCCAGATTCACTTGAAATCATGGCCTTGACGTTTTGGAGTTCATCCTCCTCATCAGTAAAGACACGATTTTCGGTTCTGATTTCGGCTTGGTGGTCGCCTGCTTCGATGGCTTCATCTGAGTCCGCATAAAAATCATCGGTCATTCGAGCCTTGAAATCTTCGAATTCATCTCGGCCAAAGCTGCCTGTGAATTCTTTGCCAGAAGAGGACATTAAATCATCTAGGTTCTTTCTTTTCCCGAGATTAAGATCTGGAGAATCCGGTGCATCACCCGCATAGAATGAGTCCTCTTCTGCGAATTTGGGGAATGAACGCCCTTTTGGATCGGCTTCTTCAATGGCTTCGACTACTAAGTCGTGCTCATCCTCATCGATTTCTTCATCTTCGTATGCAGTACCAACAACATCGACCAATTTATTGAGAGCACGAGCGAGTTTCTTATCATCGCCTTCATGCTCACTCGAGAGCTTCTCAACTTGTTTGAGAAGACGCTCATAAGGAGTACCAGTAAGAGCGCCAAGAAATCTTCCGAATCCCCCTCGTTTCTTCTTGGCCATGACACTTGCTTATGTCGAGGGGCTTTCAAAGATTGTGCTTTTTTGCAGTTCATTGATGAATCACCGATGCTTCGGATGTACGTGGTCGAAACGTGGTTGGTGGAGGCTATGCGTTCGTACAACGCAGAATCCTACACTATGAGGCATTCCTATGCAGCACAACTTCACTTGACTGGCCCATTATTTCGAGACCTTGTGATATGGGCTCTGCAAGCATTACCCGATGAAATCCTCGTAGGCCTGGATGTTAACTCAGACCGTAAACACATCGAAGAGGTTCAGAATGCGTTTGAGGGCAATGAACATGTTTCAAATCTCTTTGGAGGACAAGGTTATGTCATCAAGGAAGCACACGTTGTTAACCGAGGAGATTCATATTCAGTCCATCATTTACCGGAAGAATGGACTGATGATTTATTTTCAGGACAACGCGGTTCAAGAGCAGGTCGATTTACACATTGGTTGCACACGCATCCGAATGCTCCAGCAATACCAAGTGGAGCCGATACAGATGCAGCTCAGGATACAACAGGTGTTGACATGATCCTTGGTCTTCGGTTCTCTCCAGAAGGGCCTCTACCTTGGTTTGATGATGTGGATGGAACCATCAGAAGTTTAGGGAATGAACATGCTCCAAAGACAAAATCATCTTGGTTTAGTCGAAAACAATTACCCGTCTTGGGCGTTGCTCCAACGGGGCATTCAATCCACGATATTCAATTGATTGCGTTTCATAAGTCTGGCCTAGGCGTCAATGTTATCCTCATTGATGAGAGTGGTTATCCGTACGGATGGGATGATATCATTCAGTCAGACGCCAATGCATCGTAAAGCAGTTCAAGGCGTTCGGGATTAACCCCCAAATCACCTAAGCCTAATCTGGATTCAGAATGAAGTTCTATCTTCGAAGAATTGTCTCCGTCCGCTGTGATTGACACAACAACGTCATCAGGGAATAACCAAAACGGAGTATGTTCGACAAAATGAACATAATATTCGTCACCTGTTTCTAATTCAAAAAGAATATCACCGCCTTGTTCATTAATATATTCCAGTGCCCGTGATTTTGTCTCTTCAAGAGACTGTCCTTCAAATACGACTGTTGTAACATCCATTCGGTAATATTCTCCACCACCGAGATGAGCACAATTTGAACTTGAAGCAGAACAAACAGGCATTTCTTCTATGGCTTCGTCTGGAGCTGCTGCAAGAATCCATACTTGGACCAAGAACCATGGAGAAAGGAGAATAAATACTCCTAGCAATGTCTTCGTCAAAGCATTCATCAAGAGCCCTCTATGGAACTCCGTTTGAACTCCACCCTCTTAACAAGTAGTATTCTTTCAAACATGCCTTTTCATCATCTTCATCAACAAAAGAAACCATTCCAGTTGCAATGCCCGAGGGTATTGGCTCGTTACGAAGTCGCCAAGAAAGGAGATCTGCATCACGTGGAATTACACCGATTCGATCCCAGTGCTCAACATTCCAAGTGCGGGCAAGATTCCATTGATTCGATGCTCTCTGCATCAAATCATTCCATGTTGCAGAATCACCTGTAATCGCATTCCATGCATCAAGCATCACAGAATCAGGGGTTGCCCCTTTCGCAAAGGCACACAAAATCATAGAGTCACGGATGACGATGCTGTTCTGGCTTTCAATCAACTCACCCATTAGATCCAAAGCGGATTCATTTGGAAGTCCTGTCGGTTCTTTGTA